>JAEEGH010003436.1_pt1 | contig 41646 bp, 35 predicted proteins | sample 9134181 | NCBI WGS metagenome assembly JAEEGH01 (sample SAMN16246544, study PRJNA631951) | gut metagenome | biome: gut microbiome; feature: rumen; material: DP-attached | host: Bos | place: Iran: Karaj | collected 2018-10 | reverse complement strand
TATTTCGGTGCAAGGTATATGGACCATGAGCTGATGACCATGTGGCTGAGTGTCGACCCGATGGCGGATAAATATCCTGGCATATCACCGTATGCTTATTGTGCTTGGAATCCTATTAGGTTGGTTGATCCGGATGGGAGAGAATTCATGGAGAATGAAGACTGGTATAAAAACGGAGACGGTGACATCCTATGGGATGAAAATGTAAAAGGGCAGGATGACTTGCCGGACAATTTTACATATTTAGGTTCAGTGGGTGTTGGTGTCAATGAAGAGGGACAAGTGACAAGAGTATACAATGAAGATGGTACCATTGATGAGATTCCACAAACTTTAACTCCTGTTAATATTACATGTAGAAGTAAGGCATCAGAGGTAGCAGCCCAGATGCCAGTTGCTTTGTCATACGCATTATATGACGGGCCAGAGCTGGGGCCTGCTGATGCAGTGGCAGTTCTCTATTTTGTCGGCCTTGCAGGATATTATACATATTTGATAGTATCTGATAAAATCTCCGCAATAAATGTGGGTTCCAGCCCAATCCAAGAAATGTCGCAACATGGGGTCAAAAATGTAAAACTATCCCCAGCTGAAGAAAAACGATGCAATGATATCCTTAATAATCCACAGTCAACAAAAAAGGAAAGAGCCGCAGCAAAACAAAAACTGAAGGCTAATGATAAAGCAAAAGGAATACGCAAATCTCGACAATCAAAGGACAAGAAAACAAAATAACAATATGACCAATCTGGATTTTCTATATCGGAATTGTGATGAATACATCCTTTTAAGTGAAGAATTGGACGTAATATTAAATACGCCAAAACTCTCCAAAAGAGCATTTGATACCATTATTGATGACAATACATTAGACAAACTCTCCATTGGAGATATTTTGGAAAAGTATGAAAATTTCACAGAACAGCAATTGAATGTAATTAAAAGGTACATTCACAGTCACCTCCACGACAAGAATCCGTTATTTGTGTCGGATTTGATTGATTGCGCCAATAATAATAACATTGAGAGTGCCATTATCTTTGATTTTTGTATGGATACAATAAAAAAACGTCGTGCCCCTGCAATGGTTTTGTCTGCAATTATGTATGTCTTTGAACACATGAGAATCACTCAAAGCATACGCGTAGTTCCTGTGCTTGAACGTGTTGTTAATAATAAAACCTATTATCAAAATTGTCAAATAATTGCTGCCTTTTGTTTGTTCAGAATAACAATGAATCCTCAATATCTACAGATGATAGAGGGGTTGGTGGCTTTCAATAAAGAACTGCAAATTGTATTAATCAACAAGATGCTGAATATGAATTATAACAATAGTAAAAGGTACTTTTTCTACTATGAAAAAATGCTTTCCGAATGCCACACGCAGATTGACCAATGACAGTGGCCATCCATTCCAGATATACTGGAATAATACACAAAGGGTTTCACAAGGTTGTAACATTTTTAAAAGAAGGCCCAATTTATGATTACTTTTCTTCTCATTATTTGGATTTCATTGATTATGGAACCGATTCAATATGCCATTTCATCCATCCGCTGTTGCTGTCAAAATGAAATGAGATTAGTTAATTTACATTCATATTGTGAGGATCCATTTCTTGTAGACCTACATAAACAAAGCTCAATGTATCATCTGGTTGACTTTGTTTGGACAACAACTGAGAATCAATATGACGAAGAGGGAATCGAGCCATATGTTGTTCGAGCAAATATTGATATTGATAGCGTCCAAAGAGGTTTTTTTTACCAGAATACGTATATTGAGGAGGGTATAGATAGTCTTGACAGGCCAATTTATATTAACTTTTGGAATAGGGGAACTATTAACAGTACACTTGCTGAGGTACCAGACAGAATTGTATATCTGTATATGGGAAATACTATTGTTGTAATTCAGTTTCAAAATTTTATGGAATACAATGGTCCTTCATTGAGGTCAAATGCATCTGTCTATGTATTAAAAGTCGAATTAGTCTACACTAATGATGGGATGGTATCGTCTTGTGATATAACCCCATTTCTTGGAGAGAATTGGGAAATGACCACAGATATAACCAAGATAACCTACAAGAAAATAAATGAAATACCTTTCTACAAGTACACTCATTTTGCATATAATCACTGATTTTTAACTGGAATCATATAGTTTGCAAGTACTACTACATAGAATCCGTCGTAGCAGATGTTCGGTATCCCCCTGTTGTTCTCGTTGGGCTAGATTAACAGTCCAGCCCAACAGAATAACAAGATTTGCAATCCATACCAGCCTCACTACGTCTACGACAACGCGGACAATCTGACTAAGGAGACCAGTCTTCTCGGGCAAATTAATTACGACAACTTCTATTTATTATTATCGATCACGAATTGCACGAATCTAACGAATTAATTTGTTGAATCTTCATGCAAGCATAAGAACGTATAAAACGAATTTGTAGAAGCCCCCTTAAGGAAGTCTAGTGAGCTTGCGTCCTGCCGCACACAAACGGCTTTAACTTCGATTAGAAGACAAATTGATGCCACTCATATCGAAGGTATCAATGGATAAGCGACAACTATTTTTGGTCGAAAAGTCGTTATGTCAATAATTATTTATATATTTGTAGATTAATTTGCGAATAGTATGCGGTTTAAAGATATTGTGGGTCAGCGGCTTCTGATAAACACCCTGACTGAAATAATTGACTCGGGGCGTGTGAGCCACGCCCAAATGTTCCTAGGTCCCACTTCCAGCGGGAGCTTGGCATTGGCTATTGCGTATGCCCAATATCTGAATTGCGAGAACCGTCAGCATTACGAAGAGGGGTCGGAGTTGAGGGCCGACTCGTGCGGGCAGTGCCCCAATTGCCGCAAGTATGAGCAGCTGATGCATACCGACCTGCATTTTGTGTTCCCAACGGCCACCACCACGTCGGTGACGAGCAAGCCTTGCTCGGATGACTTCCAGGCGGAGTTTCGCGACTTCCTCACGGAGTGCCACCAGACGGGGACCGAGGATGAGTGGTATGCACGGCTGGGGATTGAGAATAAGCAGGGCATGATTCGCGAGAAGGATGCCGACAATATCGTCAGGACGCTGGCCTTGAAGTCGTATGAGGGCGGCTATAAGGTGGTGGTGATGTGGATGGCGGAGCGGATGAACCTGGATGCCGCCAACAAGCTACTGAAGACGCTGGAGGAGCCGACGGACAAGACGTTGCTGATACTGGTGGCGGAGAGCAGGGACAGGATGCTGTCGACCATCATTTCGCGTGTGCAGCAGGTGTTGGTGCCCGACATGGGCATGGGCATGACTGAGGAGCGGCGCGCGGAGTTTGCACGGCTGTTTGTGTCGTGGATGCGGCTGCTGTTTAAGCTGGACATGAAGACCCTTTCGGAGTGGGTGGACAAGACGGCAGGGATAGGACGCGAGTCGCAGAAGCGTTTTCTGCAATATGCGCAGGAGTCGCTGCGGGCCTGCTTCTTGAAGTCGGTGGCAGGCATCGAGCTGCCGGGCGAGCTGGATTTTGGCGACGAGAAGTTCGACACGTTTTTCCCCACGATGATTACGGTGAACAACATCGAGCAGATGAACCAGGCTATCACCGATGCGACGTATGCCATTGAGCGCAACGCCAATGCGAAGATAACGTTTATGCAGCTGTCGTTTACGATAAGCAAACTGATAAAGAAAAGATGAGTGGTAATTAAGAATTAAAAATTAAGAATTAAATGGAAGATAATAAAGAACTTATTAAGAATCAAGATACACCTATTCCTGAGCCGACGAGTCTTCCGCAGGACAATGCGGAGGACGACGATGTGGCTACTGCCGAGGAGATGGAGGCGTTTATCCGCGACCGCCGCGAGAAGGAGAAGGAGCGCAAGCAGGTGGCCAAGGAGGATAAGACGGACGTGTTTGGCGAGTATGCCGCCCCAGAGAACTCTATCGACCCCTATCTGGAGCCCGACCCCACGCTGCCGTGGGTGAAGTATGAGGAGAATCTGTTTTTGAACCGCGGTTGCAGGAATTGCCCCACGTCGTATGTGCCTGTCAAGGAGACCGAGGTGCGGAGCTGCAGCAAGGTGACGTCGTGCAACTGGATGCGCGGCATCCGCCAGCCGGGGGGCAAGCCTTTCGACTGCGTGGAGGTGCGTTTCAAGAACAACCGCAAGGACTTCTACCGTCTGCCCGACGGGCTGGAGGTGACGGAGGGCGATGTGGTGGCGGTGGAAGGGATGCCGGGCCACGACATTGGCATTGTGAGCCTGACGGGCGAGGTGTGCCGTATACAGATGAAAAAACGGCATGTGGACCCGGAGAGCGAGAACGTGCGCAAGCTGTTTCGCCGAGCCAAGAGCAACGACATTGAGCGTTGGGCGGAGAGCCTGAAGAATGAGCACAACGCGCTGCTGAAGACGCGCCAGATTGCCACCGAACTCAATTTGGAGATGAAGGTGAACGATGTTGAATATCAGGGCGACAATGCCAAAGCGATATTCTACTATACGGCCGACGACCGCGTGGATTTCCGTCAACTCATCAAGGTGTTGGCGGAGGAGTTCCATGTGCGCATCGAGATGAAGCAGATTGGCGTCCGCCAGGAGGCGGGTAAGGTGGGCGGATTGGGCACTTGCGGTCGTGAACTGTGCTGCAGCACATGGCTCACCAACTTTAAGTCGGTGACCACCAGCACTGCCAAGGTGCAGCAGATATTGCCCAACCCACAGAAGCTGGCCGGCCAGTGCGGCAAGCTGAAATGCTGCCTGAACTTCGAGTGCGAGGTGTATGCCGACGCGCTGAAGAAGTTCCCACCTGCCAACACGGCCATCCGTTTCCAGAAAGGGCTGGCCATGTACAAGAAGACCGACGTGTTTCGCGGCATCATGTGGTACTGCTACGAGGGTGAGAGCGAGCTGCATGCCCTCACGGCCGAGAGCGTGAAGAAGATTATCGAGATGAACCGCAACCAGGAGTATCCCGAGAAGCTGGAAGACTATCAGGTGGAACTGATGTCGACCGCGGCCCTGGCGCAGGAGACCACCAATGCCGACTTTGAGCGCGAGTTGCGCCGCATGGCGGACGACATGTCGGACGGTGGCACGACGGCCAAGGAGTCGCATCGCGACGAACGACGTGACGACCGTCGTGACCGCAAGGGCGGCGACCGCAAGGGCGGCGACCGTAAGGGTGGCGACCGCCGTCAGCGCAACGAACAGCGTAGCGATCAGCGCAACCGCGACGACCAGCGCGTGCGCGACGAGCAGCGGCGCGAGGAAACCCGCCTGCGCAACGCCACGAACAACCGCCACAGCGGTGCCCGCAACAACCCCCGCCGCAGCAGCGACAAGGAGAAGAGGAATAATCAATAGAATGGGAGAATGGTATTAGTATTTTATACATATCCCGGCCTTGCGGCCACCCCTCTCAAGAGGGGAGGGCTGACGCACTATCAACTCAAACAATTAAATTATTAACAAAGATGCGCAAAGTATTTGTTATAGCAATATTGGCGGCAGCCTTCTGCATGCAGGGCTGCGACAAGAACGTGTTCTATGCCGAGGAGCGCGACGTGGACGAGACGGGCTGGAACATGGCTAAGCCGCTGGTGTTCGATGTCAATATACAGGACACGATACAGGTGTACGACTTCTTCATCGATGTGCGCAACAGCGTCCACTACACCAAGGCGAACACTTTCTTCTTCATCAACACTACCTTCCCCGACGGCAGCGTGGCATACGACACGCTGGAGTGCCCGTTGGCCGACGTGGAGGGGCATTGGTATGGTCGTCGCACGGGCCGCTATGTCGACAGCCGCTTTGTGTTTCAGCGCCATGTGATTGTCCCCCGTGCGGGCAGGTACCATTTCGAGGTGTATCATGGCATGCGCGATACCAATGTGGTGGGGCTGAAGAGCGTGGGACTGCACATCGAGCATTTCGGTAAATGACTATTAATGAGAATTATTTGATGCGTCAGCCAATTTTCAACTTTCATAAAGCAATCAAACAATAAAACATTCAAACAATCAAATTATGGCACAGAAAAAGAGCAAGAGGGACAAGCAAGGTACTATCCGCCTGGCGTGGAAGATATTTGCCGGGATGTGGATATTCATCTTCCTCTTCTTCACCCTGCTTTCGCTGGGATGGCTGGGCTTTATGCCTTCGTTCGAGGAGTTGGAGAACCCGCAGAGCAACCAGGCCACCGAGGTCATCTCGGCCGATGGCGAGATACTGGGCTTTATCGGCATCGAGAACCGCTCGAATGTCACCTACGACGAGTTGTCGCCCAATCTGATTAATGCTTTGATAGCCACCGAGGATGTCCGTTTCTATAAGCATTCGGGCATCGACTCGCGCAGTTTGTTCCGTGTGCTGTTTAAGACCCTGATAGGCCGCCACAGCAGCAGCGGCGGCGGCAGCACCATCACCCAGCAGCTGGCCAAGAATCTCTTTCCCCGTGAGCATAAGGGCAAGATAGGCACCGTGTTCTCGAAGTTTAAGGAGTGGGTGGTGGCCGTGAAGCTGGAGCACAACTACTCGAAACAGGAAATCATTGCCATGTATTTCAACACGGTGGACTTTGGCAGCAACTCGTTTGGCATCAAGACGGCCGCCAAAACCTTCTTCGACAAGACCCCTGCCGACCTCAGCGTCACCGAGGCGGCGATGCTGGTGGGCCTGCTCAAGGCCCCTACGGCCTACAGCCCCATTCTCAATCCTAACAACGCGCTCAACCGTAGGAACACGGTGCTGTCGCAGATGAAACGCTACGGCTATCTGAGCGAGGAGGAGTTTGACCAATATAAGGAGGAGCCTATCGATGTGTCGAAATATTCGCCCCAGAGCCACAACGACGGCTTGGCGACCTATCTGCGCGAGTATATCCGCAACTATATGAAGGATTGGTGCAAGCACCATCGCAACAACGACGGCGAGCACTACGACGTGCACAAGGACGGCCTGCGCATCTACACCACCATCGATTCGCGAATGCAGCGTTACGCCGAGGCGGCAGTGCGCGAGCACATGAGCAAGGAGGTGCAGCCCCAGTTCAACCGCGAGTTGAAAACGCGTGGTGGCAACCCCTTCAACGACATCTCGGCCGACCAGCAGGAGAAGATACTGGTGCAGGCCATGAAGAACTCCGACCGCTACTACCAGCTGCACCACAACCAAGGCATGAGCGACAAGGAGATACGCAAGATTTTCAAGGAGAAGGTGCCTATGCGTGTCTTCTCGTGGAAGGGCACCATCGACACCAACATGTCGCCATGGGATTCGCTGCTCTACTACAAGAAGTTCCTGAACGTGGGCATGATGTCTGTGGAGCCGGGAACGGGCTATGTGAAAGCCTACGTGGGCGGCATCAACTACCGCTATTTCAAATACGACAACGTGATGAGCCACCGACAGGTGGGTTCCACCTTCAAGCCTTTTGTCTACACCATGGCACTGCAGGATTTGGGCATGTACCCCTGCACCGAGGTGCCCAACGCACAGGTCTGCTTCGAGGTGTGGGGACAGCCCGACTGGTGTCCCAAGAACTCGTCGCACGAGCGTGAGAACCAGATGGTGACGCTCAAATGGGCGTTGGCACACTCCATCAACTGGGTATCGGCCTACCTGATGAAACAGGGCTCGCCCGAGCAGGTCATCAGCATCGCCCGCAAGATGGGTATCAACAGCGAGATAGACGCTGTGCCAGCCATCTGTGTCGGCACGCCCGAAATCACCGTCTACGAGATGGCGGGAGCCATGGCCACCTTCGCCAACAAGGGCGAGTATGTCGAGCCTATCTTCATCACCCGCATCGAGGACAGCAAGGGCACGGTGCTCGACCGTTTCACCCCCGAACGCCACGAGGCCATCAGCGAACGCACCGCCTACATGATGATTGAGCTGATGAAGGGTGTGGTGCAGAGCGGTACCGGCGTGCGCCTCAATTACAAGTATAAGCTCAACGAGTTCAGCAACTCCATTGCGGGCAAGACCGGCACCACGCAGAACAACTCCGACTGCTGGTTTGTGGGCATCACGCCTAAGCTCGCCACCGCCATCTGGACGGGCGGCGAGGTGCGCAGCATCCACTTCCGCAACATGACCTTCGGACAGGGTGCCGCGCAGGCTCTGCCTATCTTCGGCTACTACATGCGCAGCATCTACACCGACAAGTCGCTCAAGTTCCCGCGTGGCGACTTCGACCGTCCCAACGTGCCGTTGGATGTGGAGCTCGATTGTAGCCGTTTCCAACAGGAAGTCCAGGAGGAGGAACCGTACTATGACTTCTAAAGAAATTGAAAATTCAAAATTGAAAAGTGAAAATTATCCGGATGCGGCAGCGTCCCCTCTTGAGAGGGGTACCGCGAAGCGGGGGGGTATGTCTTCTCAATTCTCAACGGTCCGTCAGTCGAGAGCAGAGGGCAAATCCCAAGATTTGCACTATGCCGAGACACAGAACCGTCTCGAAGAAATTATCAATTCTCAATTAAAAAAGGATCTTCTCGGCATGTCGCTGGCGGAGCTGCAGCAGCTCTGCGAGGCTGAAGGTATGCCCAAGTTCGCCGCCAAGCAGATTTGCGACTGGCTTTACGCCAAGCGGGTGGACAGCATCGACGCGATGACCAACCTGTCGCTCAAGGCTCGCAGCCGCCTCAACGAGATAGCCTACATAGGCCGCCATGCCCCGGTGCAGTGCCAAGTCTCGAAAGACGGCACCAAGAAATACCTGTTTGAAATTGAAAATGGAGAATTGAGAATTGAAAATTGTCCGGGTGCGGCAGCGTCCCCTCTTGAGAGGGATACCGCGAAGCGGGGGGGTATGTCTCTCAATTCTCAATTAAGGAAGTATGTCGAGGCGGTATATATCCCCGAATTGAATACCGGCGGAGGTTCTCCGCGCGCCACCCTCTGCATCTCCTGCCAGGTGGGGTGCAAGATGGGCTGCCGCTTCTGCGTCACTGGCCAGCAGGGCTTTCACGGCAACCTCACCGCTTCTGACATCCTCAACCAGATATTCTCCATCCCTGAGTCGTCCACCCTCACTAATATTGTATATATGGGTATGGGCGAGCCGATGGACAACCTCGACAGCGTGTTGCGCAGCACCGAGGTGCTCACCGCCTCGTGGGGATTGGGCTGGAGCCCCCACCGCATCACCGTCTCCAGTGTCGGCATCATCCCGGGGTTGCGACGCTTCTTGGACGAGAGTCAGTGCCATCTGGCCATCAGCCTGCACAACCCCTTTGCCGACGAGCGTTTGGCCATCATGCCCATGCAGAAGACCTATCCCATTGCCGACATCATCGCCCTGCTGCGACGCTACGACTGGAGCGGACAGCGGCGCATATCGTTTGAATACACCATGCTCCGCGGCCTCAACGACACTTCGCGCCATGCCGCCGAGTTGGTGCGTCTGCTGAAAGGTATTAGTGTCGGCCGGACGCCGGTCTGCCGGGTCAATCTCATCCGCTTCCACTCATCGCCCGACGCGCCCTATAAAACATCCACCCCACAGGCCATCACAGCCTTTCAGAACTACCTCAACGCCCACGGCATCACCTGCACCCTCCGCGCCTCCCGAGGCGAAGACATCATGGCCGCCTGCGGCCTCCTGGCGGGGCAGAAGAGGTGATAATGCAAAGGCTTTCGTCGCTATTTCCCTTTACAATAGACCCCTATAGCTCAATTGAGAGGGTAATAATGCTTGTTTATGTTTATCCGATAGGGTTAAATAGATTCCCCGCCGATGCAATTTTTTTTCGCGACCACATACTAAAAATAAAAAAAATGCGTAGAAAAGTTTTTAATTGGAAAAAAATGCGTATTTTTGCAAATCGAAAATGAAGTAAAACTAACACGGAGATTATCGAAACAAGACTATCAGTTCAACTTTAAAAAGCGACAGAAATGACTAACGAATCAGTTGCTATGCTCACCGACAACGAGCTGATACAAGGGTATATAGATGGAAACCCGAAATGTTTTGACGTGCTCCTCGCCCGCTATCAGGCGAAGGTCTATGGCTACATTTTCTCTGTAGTGAAGGACAAGGATGTGGCGGACGATATTTTCCAAGATACCTTCTTCAAAGTGGTCGCCACCATCAATAATGGCGACTATAAGGACGAAAATAAGTTTATCCATTGGGTGATGCGCATTGCCCATAATTTGATTGTCGACCATTTCCGTCGTAACAACAAGATGCCGCTTGTGCCCAACCGTCCCGACTGCGATGTGGTGGACACTCTGCGACTGCACGACGACAACGTGGAGCAGAGCATCATGCGCCAGCAGACCAGCCGCAACGTGCGCAAACTGGTGAAGATGCTGCCTCCTGAGCAGCGTCGCGTGGTCATCCTGCGTCACTACGGCAAGTGCGACTTTAAGGACATCGCCGCCCGCACGGGCGTGAGCATCAACACCGCGTTGGGCCGTATGCGCTATGCCATCATCAACCTCCGCCGTCTGGCCGAGGAACACAATATGTACGCAGAACTTTGAGGAATTGAAAGGTGAAAATTGAAATTTCGCGGCAGCGGGTAGTGGTCGCTCCTGCGAGATTTCAATTTTCAGTTTATTTTAACATTTTTCCACACAATAAATATTGCCTTTTTGAGTTAATAGGGTACATTCTTATTTAAGAATGGAGATTTTTAACCTATGTTCAACTTAAATGGCGCGTATGATGCAGGACTATGAGATCATCCACAGTGATACATCATCCGAAACAGTAAGCACAATCGTACAACCGTCGCCGCGAGTTGTACAAAACATCCTCCAGTATGCGCGGTGCTACCAAAACATCCGCATCGGTGATGTAAACATTAAAGTTTATCTCAACTAGTTAAAAGAAGAAGCCCCGACTTACACAAGCTGGGGCTTCTTATTTAGGTGGGTTCTATTTATTTGTTTTCATTGTCGCGTCCCTTTGGGACGTAGTTTGGTTACATCTTGACTATCACCGCACTGCGCCTTACGGCTTGTACGGTGTTATTGATGGTCACACCTCTACGAGGTGATTTATAGAAGTCCCCTTTATTAAATTGAAAGTTTAGTATAGAACTGCTTTTTGACAGCCTCGGAGAGGCTGAATCTTAATAACTTCACACAAGGAACGCAGTGTGGGGTCAAGGTCATCCCTACTATTCAGAGTCCTGAAGGGACGCAACATTGAGAATGGTTGGCAAAAATCAGTCATACATTATACTAGAGCGAAAATCATTTGATGCGTCAGCCTATTTTTCAATTTTCAATTGTTAGGAATCATCCGTTCAGTCGCTTGAAGTAGCGCCACCACAGCTCGGGCACGTCGCCTGCCATGCACTGCTGGTAGTCCTCATAGGTGCAGGGGAGCATCAGGTGGTCGGAATAGATTTCCTGCAGTTTGGGATTGTCGCACGGCACGCGCATCCACCATCGGTCGCTGTGGTTGCTCTTGTAGAAGTCGATGTCGATTCCGATGTTTTCGCAGGTGATGAGGAAATGACGGCATTGCTCGGGATAGTGCAGCGGGCTGTCGTGCTTGCGGCCGTAGAAGCCTTCGATGAAGTACCACAGTGCCTGCGCCACCATGTGCATGGTCTGTCCGTGGTTGTCGTAGAAGGGGTTGGCCTCGAAGATGCCCAGACAGCGCGTCTTGTCGGTCAGCCCGGCATAGCGCAGCATCTGGCAGAGGTCTTCGCCATAGAGCCCGTGGGGCGACGGGGTCCCGTGTGCGGGGGCGTCGCTCTGGCGCACCGCGCCGAGGTCGACACTCAGCAGGTCGGCATTGCGTATCAGGGCCTCGGCCCGCACCATGTTCTGCTTCACCTCGCCCAGGCGGCAGGCATCGAATTTCAGGTCGTCGAACAGCTGCACATAGTTGTTCCCCACAAAATAGGTCTGGTAGCCTATATTGGCGTGGAAAAACAGGTAGTTAGGCTCCTGCATGACGATGTTGCGCAGCCATGTGCGCGAGGTGATTTCGTCGCCCGCCTCAAGGTCGAAGCGCGAGTCGATGGTGGTGATGTTGATGACGCGGTTCAGCCGTTCGTAGCCTTTGTAGGTGGCGAAGGTGAGGTCCTGGCTGCCGCCGAGCAGTATCAGCGTGTTGCCGTTGCCTATCACCTCGGCAACCACCTCGGCTACGGCATAGTAGGTGTCGTCGGTGGTCTGGCCCACCACGATGTTGCCAAGGTCGGTTATCACGGTGTCGTCGGTCGGACGGGCCAGCTGGTACAGGTAGTGGCGTATCTCGTTGGGCGCGGTGCCGCATCCTGCGTTCTGGTCGGCTCCGCGGTCTTCCTCCACGCCCAACAGCACCAGCCCGTCCTTGGGTATTTCGGGCGGGTTGGTGTCGGGCAGGTAGGCATGGACATGGTCGCCGATGGTGATGGCGTATTCGCTGGGGCGGTAGCCCAACTCGTCGGGATTTATCGGCGACAGATATGGGTAGATAGACATGGTTAGAAAGTTTCGCGAATTACGTTGCCGTGGTCTTCGACAATCATCTTGTAGTACCAGTCGGGATAGTTGGGCTGCATCGGGAAGGCGGGGTTGCCGGTCTCGGTGCGCTCAAATTTGCCGTCCTTCTCCTTCTTGATGTTGCCGTCGATGTATTTCACCAGCAGATAGTGGTCCAGCTTGGTCCATTCGCGCATCATGCGCTTGGCCTGACGGTTCGAGAAGTCGTTCAGCTGCTCCACCAGTGCGTCGTCCTTATCGGTCCGCTTGGCGCGGTCGTCGAAGCGGGCCACCTCCTTGATGAAGCCCTCTTCCAGCTCGTTCTGCACCTTCTGCAGGTCCACAATCATGTCGCTGTAGCGGCTGTAGACGAAATTGGTCACGCGGTTGAACAGCCAGAAGGCCGCCGTCTCGCTATAGGTCAGCATGTCGCCGTTGCCCTCGCGGAAGCACTCGGGAATCTTCGTGATGCCGCAATACATGGGGCAGTAGCAGGTGCTGTAGGTGTCGTCGACGCCAAACCACAGCACGCCGCCCACCTTGGCAGGCAGCCATCCGCGGCACTGTGCCACGAAGCTGAAGCCGGTCTGCTGGGTCGAGGTGGCGCGCTCGTGCACATACTTCTGGCCGTTCACCTCAAAACCCATCGGACGCCAGCGGTAGGGGCATGCGAAGGGGCCTGCGCCCTTGTCCTTGTTCATGTCCATCATGGTGCCCTCGTAGTGGTCGCGCATCAGGTTCATCACCTCGTGCACATCCACCTTGTGGTCGGGCTTAATCCACAGGGGCAGACGCTCCGCCTTGGGGTCGCCCATGGCATACTTCTCATACTTGCGCATCTCGCGGTTCACGCGGTTGAACATGGCATACACGCGGGCGTCGCAGCCGCGGATGCCGCTGAAGGTCAGCGGTGCGTAGGTGTCGGCAAAGCTGAAGTCCTCGTTCTTGCCGTCGAACCATCCGCAGGCGCGGGCGTAGGTCACCACGTCGGCAGCATACACGCATTCCACCTCGGGCTCATACAGATAGTCCATGTGCAGGCTGCTGATGACGGTGTGCAGCCCCTTGCCCTTGGCCTTGTTCCACTTCGGACCCTCCTGCGGGAACTGGGTGATGCGGGCCTGGTTGGCGTGGCCGCTCACATAGCCGTCGGGGATGCGGCGTGCCACCCACACTGCGCCGTCGGTATACTTGTATTTCAGCTTCTTGGCCAGGTCGGCCTTCACGGGTGCGCCGCGCTTGCCTATCAGCTCCAGAATCCACACCTCGTTGGGGTCGCAGATAGAGAAGCTCTCGCCCTCGCTGCAGTAGCCGTAGTCCGCCACCATCTTGGTCATCCAGTAAATGGCCTCGCGGGCGTTCTTGGCGCGCTGCAGGGTGACGTAGATGAGCGAGCCGTAGTCGATGCCCTTCACCTCGTCCTTCCAGCACTCCTCGCGGCCGCCGTAGGTGGTCTCGCCGATGGCCAGCTGGTGCTCGTTCATGTTGCCCACCACATTGTAGGTGTGTGCCACCTGCGGGATTTCAAACAGCTTGCGCCCGCTGTCCCAGTCCACCAGCATAAACATCGTGCCGGCGGGGTAGTCCGCAGCCTTGCGGTAGTACAGCTCGCCATACAGCACATGGCTGTCGGCGGCATATGTGATCATGGTGCTCCCGTCCTTGGTGGCACCCTTAGTGAATAGGAAATTGGTGCAGGCCGATGCCTCATATCCCATCAGCAGGATAGCACCCATTAGCATAAGTGAAAGTGATTTTCTCATGATGATATGATTAATTATTTATACTTTGATACTCAATTTGCTATTCCAAAGCCGCCCCTGTTATGGGCGAGATTTAGAAATGCAAATATACGAAAAAAAAACAGATAATTAGAAATGTTGGGAATAAAAAATTAAAAATTAAGAAGCCCGTTCAAAGCGACGGTTAAAAAATATTGGGGGGTTTATAGAAATCTCCCTATGCTCGCTCCGCGAGCGTGATACATACCCCGTGATACATACCCCCCCGCTTCTCGGTACCCCTCTTATAGACATACCCCCCGCCTATCGGCGTACCCCTTTCAAAAGGGGAAGGGGACGCGCTGCACGCGGCCACGCTGGAGACAACGTTTATGTACAAATGTGGTTACGGGTGGATGGCACCCGCCCGTCCCCGTGCCGACAGGGATACAAAAAAAACCGGCCTCTCAAATAAAATCTTGAGAGGCCGGCTGAAGTGGACTATTCCGAATTAAGTATGGTGGCTATTTATTTGTTGTTGTATGATTTGGCCAATATACCTTTGATTCGTCAATGCCTGTATTTGCACCTGTAGCGTGTAAGGCATTGTAACAATTGTCGTCACAATAGATTGCGCACATATTACCCACATCAAAATTATTTCCTGAAGAATTGAGGTTATGGAACATATTAGTTAAATTAGTGCCAGAGGAAATAGTAAAGCTGCTAAGATTCATATTCCTCAGCTTTTTACAATCACTAAACATGTCCATCATAGTGGTTACTTGATTGGTAGTGAATGAACTTAAATCAATCCCCGTTAGTGCTTCGCAACCACTAAACATATAGGACATATCGGTTACTTGAGGGGTGGTGAAATCACTACTAAGTGTAATCGTCTGAGCTGCCTTGCAACCTCTAAATAATTCTTTCATCTTGGATACTCGGTTTGTGTTGAAGTTGCTTAAATCAATCGACGTTAGTGCAGCGCAATCCTTAAACATAGCCTCCATGTCTTGCAAGTTATGAGTATTAAAATTTGTGGTGCCAAGACTCTCAAAACTCGTACAACTAGAACATCCATCAAACATGTGTGCCATAGTTCTCACATTAGTAGTATTGAAATTGGCACCCTGAATGCTTGTTAAGCTCGAACATCCTGCAAACATGTATGACATATCAACCACATCTTCGGTCTGAAAGCCAGGTAGATCACCATTATTCCAGTTCATAGTCTCGAGATTCGAAAGGCCCTGGAACATCTGGCTACAGTTCTTATTGGCATAAACTAAACCAACTTCACAGACAATGTTAATAGTATAGTGATTGGTATAAGTTTTAACAAGATAGGCCCAAATGTTAAAGGGTGAATTATAATCCTTTAAATTTACAACTTTAACAGTTGTTGGTACTTGTAATGATGATTCGTATGGGTGAACATCGTATCCTTCATTTACATTGAACGCCATGGAATTGATTATACCACCCAAACGATTTATCGAATCTTGTAGTGCTAACATATGGGCATGAAAGGCCGGACCTGGCTCAATATATGCATAATCAGCAATTTCGAATCCGTGGTTGGTGGTTAAGTCGATGGGTACAATCTTATTTAGAGCTAATGCCGGAGGATTACTTATTATAGCATCGGAGTTGCCAAGAAAGTTATCATTCTCATCATACAACTCCAACTCGATGTTGAGTTCGCTTGCATCGAATGGTGGCACGACAACGTCAATAGTGGCAGTGGAGCCAGTACCATTTGCTGCCAAGGTTTTTATGTAACGTACATTACCCTCAGGGTCAGGGTATAGTGATAAAACATTGTCTGCCTGTTCGTGAAGACCATCCATAGCTACTTGAGGGGTACCATTTGGGGTAAGGGTAACATCGGCGGATCCGGCAACGTATGCTCCAGATGCCTGTATGGTGACTCTACTCACCTTGATACCTTGACCATAGTCATTGGTTATGTTCAATCTAAGGATGGAACAAAGGTTCTTGAAATAGAACGTCTTTGTGTTATCATCTGTGACGGCTCCCATAATCATGTTTACCTGTTGTTTGGTTTGATCATTAACAGTCACTTCATGATACACCTGATCGGGACGGTAGTAGATGACTGCGTGAGCAGTTCCAGTGGTTTCGGGGACGAACATTTTTTCGGCTGCATCGAGCGGGAAGATGGCGGCGTAATAACCGTTGGTGCTGTTATCCACATCCACGATTGTTGCATAGGTTTCAGATACATCAGAGAGATCACAATCAAGGGGGGCTCTGTAACCTCCACCCATGACACGCACCTGGTCATCTGCATTCCAATAAGGCCGAACAGCAGTACCAAAATACGCTTTGGTGTCCGGGTCGATAACGGCTTTAAGCGTGACGAAATCCTGGTCTTTCTTGCAGCCGGTCATCACGGCAATACTTGCCAAAAGTGCAAAAAATAGAAATAACTTTTTCATTAGTACGAATATTAATTTGGTTCTTTTGTCAGGGATTAGTAGTAGAAGTAGAATAATCGACAGACCAACCCGTCAAAGAATTTCCACTTAATTGCTCAAAGTCTTGTGTTCCTTGTCTTGAACTTGAAGGAGTTCCGATCTTGTAGGGAGAGTCTACAAATCCCGCCTCCACCTGGAAGGCGACGATCTTGATGGTCGGGGACGCGTAATTTCTTTTCACTGACAGACCCTCGGAGGTGGATTCGAACAGTCCTACGGTGGAATTTTCGTTCAAATTTTCGTTCATGATTGTCCTTTTTTTGAATAAAATTAGTTAATGTATACTATAATTGATTAAATGTCAGCTTTTTGCAGGGGGGGGTATCAAATATTATATGGTGCAAAGATACGACATTTTTTCTAAATAATGTAAATTTGCGCTTGCTAATAATTGTTAAATCTTTATTTTGTGTGTAGGGAATCATTAAAATGGATGGGTTTTTATAGGCAGTAGAAGTATGCAGTGTCATGCGTCAGCCGTCCCCTCTTGAGAGGGGTGGCCGATAGGCCGGGGTATGTATAGTGCCGACGGATGTCGGCGGGAATCAGAGGTCGGGTACTTCCACGCCTAGCATAAAGAAGATGTATTGCGCCGATTCGATAGGATTCCGCCTCACATCCCCATCCAAGAGTCGCACGACACGGATGCCGATAGCATTCATCTGCCTGTCGCGCTCGACATCGTCCAAATGGTCTTCTTTGCTGAAATGGCTGCTGCCATCCACTTCCACCACAGCATGCAGTTCGTGGCAATAGAAGTCTGCAATAAAGTTCAAGATGGGTTTCTGTCGTGTAAACCGGTATCCGGTCTGTTTGTTTTTCAATACCTTCCAGAGCATTGCCTCTGATTTGGTGCCATAGTTGCGCAGTTCGCGTGCCAGCGCGTTCAGCCTTGGGTTGTACGGGGGGAACTTGCCGTGGTACTCGATTCCGTCGGTAGGGATGCCTAACGACTGGAGGATGGTATCGTTGAAAATCATATTGTGGTAACGGAGGTGTTTGTAAAATATTGTATGGGACGTTAAGGGGGATACCTACCCCCCCCGCTTCGCGGTACCCCTCTCTTAGACATACCCCGTCACTTTGTGACACTCCTCTTAAGAGGGGACTGCTGCTGCATGACGCTGGAGACTACGTTGATGGTGAGTATCTAAAAAGGAATCTCGCCACTCTACGGAGGTGTAGGGTGGCGAGATTTTTATTACAGCCTAAAGTTAAAGCAGGAAGGGCTTTAGATTGCTCCCTTTCGGTCGCGACCTAAAGCAGTTTCTTCTTTAGGTTGAGGATCATGTCGTCGGTCATGCGCTCGAGGTCGAACTGGGGGTTCCAGCCCCACTCGTTGCGGGCGCAGCTGTCGTCCATCTTGTCGGGCCAGCTGTCGGCGATGGCCTGCTTGATGGGTTCGGGTTCATAGACCATCTCGAAGTTGGGGTAGCGTTTGCGGATGGTGTTGTAGATGATTTCGGGGTCGAAGCTCATGGCGGTGACGTTGAAGCTGTTGCGGTGGACGAGCTTGGAGGGGTCGGCCTCCATGATGTCGATCATGGCCTTCTGGGCGTCGGGCATGTACATCATGTCCATATAGGTGCCTTTCTTGAGGGGGCAGACGAAGCGCTCGCCTTTGACGGCGGCGTAGTAGATTTCGACGGCGTAGTCGGTGGTGCCGCCGCCGGGGAGGGTCTGGTAGCTGATGAGGCCGGGGAAGCGGACGCTGCGGGTGTCGACGCCGAAGCGTGTGAAGTAGTAGTCGGAGAGCAGCTCGCCCGTCACTTTGGTGACACCGTAGATGGTGTTGGGTCGCTGGATGGTGTCCTGCGGGGTGTTGTCGTGGGGTGTGCTGGGGCCGAAGGCGCCGATGGAGGAGGGGGTGAAGACGGCGCAGCCGAAGAGGCGAGCCACCTCGAGGCAGTTGACCAGGGAGCCGATGCCGACGTTCCAACCGAGCATGGGGTTGAGCTCGGCGGTGGCGCTGAGGATGGCGGCGAGGTTGTAGATGGTGTCGATGTTGTACTGCTTGACGGCGGTGGCAATCTGCATGATTTGGGTGGAGTCGATGCGCTCCACGGGGCCGCGCTCGTAGGGGTCGCCCTTGAGGGGACGGAGGTCGCTGCACACGACGTTGTTGTCACCATAGATGTCTCTCAAATTACGTGTGAGTTCGGAACCAATTTGTCCGCCTGCACCTACTATCAGTATTCTTTTCATTGTGGTAATATTTTAAATAAATCTTTGTTTGAAATGCTGTAATCTTTTCAATCTGCATTCGTTCAAATTGTTGCGGTGTCGGGCCTCAATAATTTGAATTAGCAAATATACGAATAAAATCAATAATAGCTAGATTTTTTGTATTTTTGCGTACACAAATTTGATGCGTATAAGTATGACAGAGGGCTGCAAAATAGCACCGTTGGAGTTTCATAGGCTGACGGTGGAGGACCGAGAATCGGTGCAGCGGGTGACGCTGGCAGCGGGTCGGCGCAACTGTAACCTGACCTTTGCCAACCTGATTGGGTGGCAGTTTTGGTTCAATACGGAGGTGTGTATTGGCGAGTCACATACCCCGGCCTTCGGCCACCCCTTTCAAAAGGGGATGGTGGTGGTGTTTCGGTTCAGCATAGAGGGGAGGCGGGCCTATATGCTGTGCTGTGCGGAGCCTCCTACTGTTTCGTTGTTGGGGATGCTCATCGATGATGCGGCAAGTGTGGGTGCCGACTTGCTGATTATGGGGCTGGAGGACGACCATGCCGCACACGTCAAGGCACTGATGCCGGGCCGTGTCGGCGTGGAGCCTCGAAGAAACCAGTACGACTATATCTATCTGCGGCAGGAGTTGGCGGAGATGAAGGGCAAGAACCTTAAGGCGAAGCGCAACCATGTGAATAAGTTTCTGTCGGAGCATCCCGACTTTGAATACATGGAGCTCACGCCGGAGCGGTTCGACGAGTGCCGCCAGCTGTCGATGCTGTGGCGCAACGAGGTGCATCAGGACGAGCCTTTCTACAACGAGACGGTGCGTGCCGAGCAGCGGGCGATGGAGACGGTGATGGCGCATTGGGACGAGCTGGGGATGCGGGGCGGCTGCATCTATGTGGGCGGGCGCATGGTGGCGTTCACCTACGGCGCGGCGGTGACGCACGACACCTTCGACGTTCTGGTGGAGAAGGCGGACCGCACTGTGGACGGGGCATTCAATATCATCAACCAGCAGTTTGCAGCGCATCTGCCGGAGCAGTACGTGTATGTGAACCGCGAGGAGGACATGGGGTTGGAGGGACTGAGGAAGTCGAAGCTGTCGTACCACCCCTATATGCTGCTTTCGTATAACTATGTGACGGTAGGGGGTGGCAATGAGCTATAGTCTGCAACGGATGACGGCGGCCGATGCCGCCGAGACGGTGCGCTGGATGGTGCGCCAATATGGATTCGACGCTGCCGAGGTGGAGGATTGGGTGGCGCACCTGCATTTCAACTGGCCGATGAGCGTGAAGGCCGTGGATGGCGCAGGGGAGACGGTTGGACTGCTGAATATGAGCGACTACCGCATTGAGGAGGAGACGGCTCAGATGGCCGTCGAGCAGCCTGAGTTGCTGGCACGGCTGAATGGATTGCGGTATATCGCGGTGTTTTCGTTTATCGTGGCCGAGGAGTACCGTGGCACGCAGCTGAACTACGACATGATTATGTCGCTATGGCCCGACCTGCAGGGTTACGACTTTGTGTTCATCCCCGTGATGCATCGCCTGAAGACCCACCGCTACTGGCAGCGTTGGGGGGCGGTGGAGTTTTACCGCGATGAGATGTCGGTCTACTACATGCTGCCGCTGAGCGCGGCGGCAAGGACGGTCAGTCAGATGAATGTGGGAGCCATGATGGCTAGAAAGAGCACCAAGGCCCAAACGTCAAATTTCCTGCCGTTCATAAATTGAAGAGCTGTCGTGCTGAGGCGGTAGTGGTGTCGGCGACTTCTTGGGGAGTGATACCGCGGAGGGTGGCGATGCAGTTGGCTATGAGTGGGATGTAGGCACTCTCGTTGCGCTTGCCACGGTGAGGCACGGGCGGCAGATAGGGGGCGTCGGTCTCGAGTAGGATGCGGTCGAGGGGCACGGCACGTGCCACGTCGGCGAGGGTGGCGTTTTTGTATGTCACTACACCGCCGATGCCGATATGGAAGCCCATCTCGATGGCGCGGTGGGCTTCTTGCACGCTACCACCGAAACAGTGCATCACTCCGCTGTAGCGGGGGCGGTTGAGGTCGCGTAGGAGTCCGAAAAGTTCGTTGTGTGCCTTGCGGACGTGCAAGCATACGGGCAGGCCGAGTTGTTCGGCCCACAGCATTTGTTGACGAAGGACATGAATCTGCTGGTCGAGGAAACTTTTGTCCCAATAGAGGTCGAGGCCTATTTCGCCAACGGCGACGTAGGGAATGTGTGAATTCGTGAATGTGTGAATTTGTGAGTGTGTGGATTCGTTAGTCGGACTAACGCATTTACACATTAACTCATTAACACAATCAAACAGTTTGCTGTGTACGATGTCGAGTTCCTGCTGGAAGTCGGCGGTGACGGAGGTGGGGTGCAGACCCATCATTTGACGGAAGTGCTGGGGATAGGCGTCGGCGAGAGCCTCTTGGCTGTGGTGACTGTGGCTGTCGATGGCGGGCAACAGCATGGTGTCGACCCCAGCCTTCACTGCGCGGAGGACGGATTCGTCGCGGTCGGTGTCGAAAGCTTCGTCGTAAAGGTGGCAGTGGGTGTCAATCATTGGTTTTTGAGTTGCTGTAGCAGGCGTGTGAATTCGTCGTAGACCGACAGCATCTGAGGATTCTCGACCAAAAGGCGACGGTGGGCGTTGAGGGTCTTTTCGTCACCGCGGACAGCGGGTCCGGTCAGCTGGTATCGCACGTCGCCCCACTGCACCCGTTTTGCGGTGGTGAGGATGATGGGATAGAGTATTTCGAAGGGGACATTGTGCTTGTCGCATAGCAACTGCGCTAAGGCATAGAGTCCGTTGGTGAAGTTGTTTACAAAGACAGAGGCCAGATGCAGGTATTGTCGCTGTTGGTGGGTGGTGCGATATACGTGGGTGGATATCATGCTGATGAATTCCTCAATGTCGTCCTCAGTCTTCTTGTTGCAGCCTTCGATGCAGAAGGGCAGTTCGTTGTATTCGATGGCGACATCGCGGACGAAGCTTTGGGGCGACCACAGCACTCCATAGCGCGAACTAGTGGCTCTGAGCACACCCATGGGTGTGGCACCGGAGGTGTGCAGCACTAAAGCACTGCCCAAATGAAGGGAGGGAGCCATGTCGTAAAGGGCATCGTCGGCAACGGCAAAGATATAGATATTGGCGTTGGAGCGGAGTTGGGAGATATTGTCTATGGGCTGCGCCTCAATGCGATGGGCAAGGTATTGTGCATGCGCGATGTCGCGTGACCATACTTGGTCTATGATATGTCCTCTTTGTCTCATTGCAAGAGCCAGATGTGTCGCCACATTGCCTGAGCCTATGAAAGAAATACGCATAGCAGTGGATATTTTAGTGGTTTGCTTATAGCTAATGAGTGTCAGTTATAGTTGTGTGAGTTGAGTTGGCGGCGTATATGCGCTGCTGTGACGGGGTGGAGGCAAAGACAGCTCTGGCTCCAAGGGAGAGGATGGGCTATTAGTATTCGTCCTCCTGGAAGAAGAAGTCTTCCTTAGTGGGGTAGTCGGGCCACAGATCCTCGATGCTGTCGTAAGGGTCGCCCTCATCCTCTATCTCCATCAAGTTTTCAATCACCTCCATGGGTGCACCCGTGCGTTGGGCGTAATCAATCAGTTCGTCTTTAGTGGCAGGCCACGGAGCATCCTCTAACTTTGTTGCTAATTCTAGTGTCCAATACATATTAACTGTTCTACTATTTGATATTCAATTTGCCTTGCCGTGGGGAATTTTGGGCTTGAAACCCATCCCTATAGGGCTCGTAACTTATACGTTTACAATACACAATCTATATACGACGCGATATATTTTTTTTGCAAAAGTACACTTTTTTCTGATATGCGCAAAAAAAAAATAGATAAGTTGATTGGCTGTTGCGTCGTGAGGCAGCCAATTTTCAATTCAAGAAGTGTTCCTCGTCGCCTAGAGCCACCACTAGATGGCGTGAAAGGACAAACAGGTAGTCGGAAAGGCGGTTGATGTACGACAGTACGGCGGGGTTGGCAGAGTCGGGTTGTTGGTCGTAGAGTTCTACTATGCGACGCTCGGCACGGCGGCATACTGTGCGCGCCACGTGGCTTTGTGCCGAGGGGATGTTGCCTCCAGGAATGACGAAACTGCGGAAGGGGGGAAGGGTGGCCTGCAGGGCGTCAATGGCCTGCTCCAAGGTGGCGCAATGGGTGGTGAGCTGTGTGCTGTATCCTTCCACGTCGATACCCATTGCGTTGGGGGCGTCGGGTTCGAGGGCCAGCAGGGTCTGGATGGTGAATAGTTGACGCCCGACTTGCTGGAGGAGCGTGCGAGGCTCGGCGAAGGAGGGCGTTGCGGCCAGTTGTTCCGACAGCAGGGCCACATGGGCTCCTAGTTCGTCGACAGTGCCGTAAGCTTCTACGCGTGGGTGGCATTTTGCCACACGGGTGCCACCGATGAGCGCGGTGGTGCCTTTGTCGCCAGTCTTGGTGTATATCATACTCTTTCGACGGACTTTACTTCGGGAATGACACGTTTGACGGCTGTCTCAATGCCCTGTTTGAGGGTCTGCAGGGCGTGAGGGCAGCTGCCGCAATGGCCTTTGAGTCGCACCATTACGACTCCTTCGTTTGTCATGTCGACATACTCTACGTCGCCACCGTCTTGCTGTAGATAGGGGCGGATTTGTTCGAGGGCGTTTTTGACACGTGCTTCGATGATGGGTTTCTCTTGGTCGGTCATATTATTCAAAATTGAAGATTGAAAGGTGAAAATTGAAGTTTCGCGGGAGCGGGTAGTTTGGTGCCCCAATGATTTCAATTTTCAATTTTCACCTTTCACTTTTATTTGTTGTTTATTTTGCAGATTTCTCGGATGGCGTTTTCGGCCACTTGCATGAATGCCTTGCTTTCGGGTGTCTCCTGATCGCTCCAAAGTGCCACGGGACGTCCGTTGTCGCCACTCTCGGCAATGCTTTGCACCAAAGGTATCTCGCCCAACAGGGGGATGTTCATCTCGTCGGCCAAACGGCGGCAACCCTGTTTGCCAAAGATGTAGTACTTGTGGTTGGGCAGCTCGGCGGGGGTGAAGTAGGCCATGTTCTCGACAAATCCCAGTACAGGGATGTTGAGGTTGGGGTTGCGGAACAGCTCTACGCCGCGTACCACGTCGGCGAGGGCCACCTGCTGGGGTGTGCTGACGATGATGGCTCCGGTCACCGGCAGGGTCTGCGCCAGCGTCAGCTGCACATCGCCCGTTCCCGGAGGCATGTCGACTACCAGGTAGTCTATCTCGCCCCACCAGGTCTCGGTGGCCAACTGTTTGAGGGCGCCCGATGCCATGGGACCGCGCCAGGCCAGTGCCTTGTCAGGGTCGACCAAAAAGCCGATGGACATCAGTTTGATGCCGTAGCGTTCGACGGGCAGCATGTAGGTCTTACCGTCGTGCTGTTCGCCATATACATCTTCCTGTCCGATATTGAACATGATGGGGATGGAGGGGCCGTAAATGTCGGCATCGATGAGTCCGACAGAGGCTCCCGTCTTGGCAAGCGACACAGCCAGATTGACGGCGACGGTGCTCTTGCCCACGCCCCCCTTGCCGGAGGCGACAACGATGACGTTCTTCACACCGGGCACCAGCTCGTGTGGGTCGGGCATGGTGACGGGGCGTGAGGTGAGGTTGACGGTCACTTCTGCTTCGCGGTCGACATATTCATGTATGGCGTTCACGCAGTCGTCGCTCATGCGCTTTTTCATGGGGCAGGCAGGGGTGGTCAGCACTAGGTCGAATGAGACTTTCTTGCCGTCGATGGCAATGTTCTCAATCATGCCCAGCTCGGTGAGGCTGCGCCCTAAATCGGGGTCGTTCACATGGCTCAAGGCCATTTCTATCATGGTGGTGGTAATCATACTTTTAAGTTGAAAGTTGAGAATTGAAAGTTGAAATTATCGGGGTGTGGCAGTTTTGAAAGTCTCTGGCGACACGCCGGTTATTCGAAAAGTTCTGCTAGTTTCTTCTCCAGTTCTGAGCCGCGCAGGTTGCGGGCGATAATCTTGCCGTCTTTGTCTACCAGCACGGTGGAGGGGACAGACATGATGCCGTAGGTCTTGCCACCCGAGGAGGTCCAGCCGTTGAGGTCGCTGACGTGGTTGGGCCACACCAGTCCATCGTCTTTGATGGCTTTGAGCCATGCGGACTTCTCTTTGTCGAGCGAGACGCTGTAGATTTCAAAGCCCTTGTTGTGATATTTCTTGTAGAGTTTCACCACGTTGGGGTTTTCGCGGCGACAGGGACCGCACCATGAGGCCCAGAAGTCTATCATCACCACCTTGCCACGCAGGTCGGAGAGACGGCGGATGTTGCCCTCGGTGTCTTTCATGCTGATTTCGGGTGCTTCCATGCCGGGCAGCAGCACACTCTTCAGCCTGTCGCTAAGGTGCTTGACATAGGGGTCGTTGGGATAGTCTTTCACCAGTGCGTCGCGGATGTCGGCATAAAGGGCGGCATGGTTCTCGAAGTCCTGCTCGAAGAAGGTGACGAGGAATGCGCTCATCAGCACGTCCTTGTTTTGCGACAGCAGTTGCTCCACCTGTTGTGGTGCAATGGCTTGCATGGTGGGATTGACCGCGCCAAGCAGGATGTCGTAGAACTGGCGATACAAGTCCACATTGCGTGAGCCCTTGCAGTTGGTAATCTTGAAGACACGCTGGTCTGGCATATAGAGCAGGTCGACCGCGACCTTTTCCTTTGGCGCAATCATCAAATGGCAGATGCCCCCGTCGCGGCTGTTGGTGTGGAGGACGTAGAGCGTGGGCGCGGTGGGGGAGAGGGAGAGCTTGAACGACTCGCCTTTGCCCAGACGCAGGGTGTCCACGGTGCGCAGTTGGTCGCCCACCACCTCGCTGAGGATGGCCGTGGTACCTGTGGGCAGGCCTGAAATGGTACCCGAAAGGGTGGTTTTCTGTGCTGACAGGCTACAGGATGTAAAGAATGCCAATAACAATATTAGATGTATCCGTCTCATGGGAATATGGTTTGTTATTTTTTGATTTTTAGTTTCTTGAGAGCGTTCTGTAATTCTATGTCTCCCGTCAGGGCTATTTTGTAGTAGGCATTCTCGCCATAGAGGGTGCTGGCGAGGGTGGCTTTGTAGCGGTTGCGGATGGCATCGCCGTATTTCTTGATGCCTGCTGGACGGCGGGTGATATTCTTTTTGTCGGCTAGTGCCAGGATAGACTGCCATGTGGCATCGTCCACTTGGTAGTTTTTCACAAACTGCTCAATCGTGGGGTAGCGGCTGATGATTTGGTCATAGTTATTAAACAGTTGCTCAAACATGTGTTCTTCCAGCACCCGATTGCTGATCAGCTGGTTGTAGTATATCAGGTTGGTGTCGCTGAAATAGGGCAGCAATATGTCGGGACGTATGCCGCCGCCACCGTACACCTTGCGTCCTTTCTTGGTGAGGAAGGTCTGGGTGGTGTCGTATTCGGCATCCAGTATTGAGTCTGCCGCCACATAGTTCTGTATGATGCGGGTGATGTATTGGCGGTAGTATTCGTCGGTACCCATGTCGTAGGGACGCTGTATGCAACGCCCTGACGGGGTATAGTAGCGCGCAATGGTAAGCAGCACTGCTGCCCCTCCGGGCATCGGGTACTGGCGCTGCACCAGTCCCTTGCCGAAACTGCGATGCCCCACAATGGTGCCGCGGTCGTTGTCCTGCATGGCTCCTGCCACAATCTCGCTGGCACTGGCCGACTCTTCGTCTATCAGCACCGTCAGGCGGTCCTCCTCAAACAGACCTCCACTAGTGGCGTAAATGTCGCTGCGGCTGACATGCTCTCCCTGGGTGTACACAATTAGGTCGCCCTTGGGCAGCAGTTCGTCGCACACGCCGATGGCCGCTTCCAGCGACCCGCCACCGTTGCCGCGCAGGTCAAGCACCAGTTGTTGCATGTTCTCGTGCAGCAGCTCCAGCAGGGCGGCGTGAAATTCGGTGGCAGTGGTGCTGCCGAAATTCGATATGCGGATGTATCCGGTCTTATTGTCCAGCATGACGTGGGCGGGCACCGAGGTGGTGTGTATCACATCGCGTCGCACCTTGAAGGTGTGCAGTTTCTTCGACCCCTGTCGTTGCACGGTGAGTTCCACTGTGCTGAAGCGGGGTCCGCGGATAAGGTCTACTATCGATTTGCCGTTTTCGGTCATGCCTGTGCCCGACACTGTGGTGGTGTCCACGCGTATGATGCGGTCGCCAGCGTGGAGTCCTGCCTTTGCGGCGGGGGCACCGGGTATGGCATGGTAGGCATACACCGTATCGTCAATATAGTAGAGTGTCAGCCCGATACCTTCAAACTGCCCGTTCAAACTTTCTGCCTCTTTCTCATAGACACTGGGGGTGAGATAGGCACTATGGGGGTCTAGGGTGGAGAGTAGCGAGTTCATCATCTCGTCGGTGATAGAGTCGTAGTCCACCTTGTCCACATAAAAGTTGTCTATAAGGTACAGCATGGTGTTGATGCGCTGGTCCCTAGTATTCATCATCTCCTGCTGCTGCCAATATTGGGCATCCAGCTTGGGTGCGGTCATCACACCTATTAGCAGCCCTAACAGCATGGCAAGCAACACAATGCCGACAGAAAAGGTTATCTTCTTTTTCTTTGTCATAGTAGTGCAATAACGGCAGTAGTCCCTTTTTATTGTATTTGAGTATTTTTTGTTTGGGTAAGTTGATAAGTTGTGCAGCAGCCAATTTTCAACTTTCAACTTTCAATTTCTCCATCGCCACCTTCAATATTTCGTCGTGGTCGAAGGCCAGGGGAGGCAGCTCCTCTAGTGGGAACCATTTCGCCTCAGCGGCATCGTCTCCTCCTGCCACCTCAGTCAGTGGCATCTCTATGAGGTAGGCTACGGTGATAGTCCTGCCTCTCGGGTCGCGGTCCACGGTGCTGAAGCTCTTCAGTTCCACTATTTCGCCTGTCGGTGTCAGCCCGGTCTCTTCTTTCAGCTCGCGGAGGGCACACTCCTCCAGTGTTTCGTCCATGTTTAGAAAACCTCCGGGGAAAGCCCAGCAATCCTTGTAGGGCTCGTTGCCACGCCGTATCAGCAGCACTTGTCGGCTGCCGTCGGCTGTCCAGCCTATCACTACGCAGTCTGCCGTCACCGCAGGGCGGGGATATTTGTAGGTGTACATGTTGTAGTAAATTAAAAATTAAGAATTGGTTGTCGCACCACAATTTTAATTTTTAATTCAATTCATACGTCGCTCCGTCCTTGCCGTCCTTCACGGTAACACCCAGCGCGCCAAGTTCGTTGCGGATTTTGTCACTGGTGTCCCAGTCTTTGTTGGCCTTGGCAGTGGCGCGGATGTCCAGTATCATCTTCATCAGTCCGTCGATGAGGGCGGTATTGTCGTTGCTGGCCTCGTCGCGTAGTCCCATGATGTCGAACACAAAGGTGTCCATCACCCCCTTCAGCTCGTCGATGTCGGCTTGGGTGAGGGTGGCCTTCTTGTCGTTCACGGTATTGATTACTTTGGCCATGTCGAACAGGTGGCTGATGACGATGGGCGTGTTGAAGTCGTCGTTCATTGCATCGTAGCACTTCTGGCGATATTCCTTCACGTCCACGCTGCTCGTCTTCGACGGCTGCAGGCGGCCGAGGGTCTTATAGGCCTGCATTAGGCGGTTGTAGCCCTTCTCAGCGGCAATCAGTGCCTCGTTGCTGAAGTCCACCGTGCTGCGGTAGTGTGCCTGTAGGATGAAGAAGCGGATGGTCATGGGCGAGTAGGGTTGCTCGAGCATCTCCTTGCCGTCCTTATCCTTGTGGCTGCCAGTGAAGAACTCGTCGAGGGTGATAAAATTGCCGAGCGACTTGCCCATCTTCTGACCGTTGATGGTAATCATGTTGTTGTGCATCCAGTACTTGCAGGGGCCGTGGCCGCACACCGCTGTCTGCTGCGCTATCTCACTCTCGTGGTGGGGGAACATCAGGTCCATGCCGCCGCCGTGGATGTCGAACGACTCGCCAAGATATTTCGTGCCCATGGCGGTGCACTCGGTGTGCCAGCCGGGGAAGCCCACGCTCCACGGCGAGTTCCAACGCATGATATGCTCGGGTGCCGCCTTTTTCCACAGCGCAAAGTCGCCCGAGAAACGTTTTTCCTCCTGTCCGTCAAGCTCGCGGGTGGTCGACAGCATCTCGTCGATGACGCGTCCGCTGAGGCAGCCATATTTGTGGGTGTCCTCCTGGTATTTGCGCACGTCGAAATAGACGCTTCCGTTGCTCACGTAGGCATAGCCTGCGTCCAGTATCTTCTGCACCAGCTCAATCTGTTCCAGTATATGGCCGCTGGCGTGGGGCTCGATGCTGGGGCGCAGTACATTCAGCGCGTCCATGGCGGCATGGTAGCGGTTGGTGTAGTACTGTGCCACCTCCATCGGCTCCAGCTGCTCCAAGCGTGCCTTCTTGGCAATCTTGTCCTCGCCCTCATCGGCGTCGTGCTCCAAGTGTCCCACGTCGGTGATGTTGCGCACATAGCGAACCTTGTAGCCGATGTGCCGCAGATAGCGAAACACCACGTCGAACGTGATGGCGGGACGGGCATGACCCAAATGGCCGTCGCCATATACGGTAGGTCCGCACACATACATCCCCACATGGTCGGGCGTGAGTGGAGTGAAAAGTTCTTTCTGATGCGAAAGCGTATTATAAATCAATAGTGGTTGCATATTAATAAGATATGAATATTATACTACAATGAAATAAATTGCAAAAATACAACTTTTTTCTGAAACTGCGGGCTACAATAATTCCTCCGACCATCCATGCCCCAAGTCCCAGTGATAGTCAATGACAAATTCGAAGTTCTCAGGCAGGTTAAACTCGTCTTCCAACACCTCGCGGAAGTGTTCTATATCAACCGTTGTTCCGTTCACACCCTCGGTCAGCCAATGCCCTACGCAGACATAATATCGTTCGGTTTCCTCATCAAGGAAGATGCGTCCGCGTGGAATCATGGTGTAGTTGTGTTCTTGATAGTATATTGACGTAATGTCGCCCTTTGCTTCGGCTCTATGGTGCTGTTTCTGCCAGTAGGTCTTGTGCAATTTATGAGTGGTGGCTTTGCCATTCACAAATGGCACATTTTCCGCATCCTCCTTCTCCACGCCAAACAGTGTGCCCAACGCTATGTTATACCAGAATATGCCCACCTTGGGCTTCCCGTTGTCCATAAATCCCGACATGATGTCGCACAACTCCTTATGTTCGCTGCCGTTAGTGTGGTTAATACCGTTCCTGTCTTTTTCCATCTTTGTGTAATATTGTTTCTGTCTAATAACGCAGACTAATCAATTATATTGTGAAAAGCAAAAACCAAAGAAAGTGTATTTTCCCCATTCATAATTTGCTTGTATGGGTCATAAAGGAATTGCCTTATATGCAAAACAAAATATGGTGTCTATCTACCCATTCCCTATTTTAGAAAAGTGCCGTAAACGGAAAGATGTAAAATAGACCTCATTGGGCAACAAATGGAAATATAGAGGAATGTTTAAATGTTATTTTGTATATTACTGTAAATCATAATAATTGCAATATTGTTTATTTAAATTTGTCGGCAATTAAAAAATAATATGTATCTTTGCATTGTGAAAAATATGTTTTCTATATAAAACAAAATATGGCATAATTTGTTTCCTATAGAAAACAAATTTATGTAATAATTGTATGTTTGTAAAGACACTTTCGTATGGAGGAACTATACAAAAAACAGGATGCATTATTGCGTGCCACTAGTTTGAAAATTGTACGTGGGTATATGCAGAGCATTAATTGGGAGGCTCCGATGTTTTGCTTGCGCGGAGCGCGAGGTGTGGGCAAATCCACTCTTCTGCGACAATATGCCAAAATGAAATTCCCAGCTGGCAGTGAGGAGGTCTTATATTGTACACTTGACGGTGTCTATTTTTCTACTCATAGTATATTGTATGTAGCCGAAAAGTTCTATCAGCATGGAGGACGACTTTTGATGCTTGACGAGGTTCACAAATACAATGGATGGAGTCGTGAGGTGAAAGAGATTGCCGACCTTTATCCCGACTTGCAAGTCATTCTCAGCGGTTCCTCGATGCTCAACTTGTTAGACGGGGATGCCGACCTATCGCGTAGATGTGTGGGATATGATATGCCGGGGCTTTCTTTTCGCGAGTTTTTACAATTCTATAAAGGCATTGAGTTACCTCCGTTTTCGCTTGAAGAAATTTTGTCTGATTCCCAGCAAATAGCATCCATGGTCAATGATGTGTGCCGTCCGTTGCAACAATTCCATGAATATTTGCAATATGGATATTACCCTTATTACCTCAAAAATAAGATAGACTACTACACGCTTATTGAGCAGACAGTAAACTATGTTATCGAAGCGGAACTGCCGATATTGCGTTCTGTGGATGTGACGAATTGTAGAAAACTGAAAGCATTGCTGTCGGTTCTTTCGCTAACGGTACCATTCGAGGTGGACATCAGCAAGTTGGCGGTGGCTATCGGTGCCACACGTGGAACTGTGTTAGATTACTTACGGTATCTTTCTGATGCAGGACTGCTGTCGTTGCTTTATAGCGACCTTTTGTCTGTCAAGAAAATGCAGAAACCAGACAAGATATATCTCAATAACCCCAACCTGCTGTACGCATTGGCTGGCAGTCAGGTGAACATAGGTACTATTAGGGAATGCTTTGCCGTCAACCAGTTGACACAAAGGCACAAGGTCGAATACGGGCGTAAAGAAGGCGACTTCAAGGTTGACGGACATTGGACATTTGAGGTTGGTGGTGAAAACAAGTCATTCAGCCAAATAGCCGACATACCCAATTCTTACATTCTTGCCGACGACATTGAGATGCCTCATGGCAACAAAATTCCCATTTGGATGATAGGGTTCTTATATTGATGTAGGGAAAGACGATATTTCAGAAAAGTGCCGTAAACGGAAAAAATATGAAATAGCACTAACTGAAAACCAATGGAAATATGTGCATATCCATATTTTAGTATTGTTTATATGTTGTTATAAATCAATATAAATGCAATGATATTTGTTTTTGAATTGTCGGTAATTACATCTTCACGCCTATTTTAGAAAAGTGCCGTAAACGGAAAAAATATAAAATAGGCTATCATCATGTATTTCTAATCCCTATGGAAAATACCGATATTATTGTTAACCGCTGGAAAGAATTTTTTGCAAGATGAAGATATTGGAAATATGGTTTGACGACAGCCACATCTACGGGCGTGATGAGAATGGACGCGAGTATTCTCAGTCGCTGGTATGGTATCCCAGACTTCGTGCCGCATCCGAAGAGGAACGTATGCAGTACACTTTTGGTCTCGACGGTATCCATTGGCGTTCGCTTGATGAGGATATCAGTTTCGAGAGCTTTACTTACGACCTACAGCCGCCCAGTGGTAAAATTGTGTACCACATCAATTCCGCGACTGTATAGGAGCGACTTCCCATTTAGATGATAGGCAATATAAAAGTAAAAGGACGCTGCAAACAACCTTGCAGCGTCCTTTCTTGGTGGCAGATGTGCTTATTTGGATTTCGACGACGGTCTCTGCCATGTGAATGTTACTTCGGTAGGCAGTGGCAGGTTGGTAATGTAATTGCCGTCTGAATCCTGCTCTTTTATGGCATTTTCTACTGGCTCCGGGCAGGTAATAGTGCAAGCCCCCGACGTGATAGAAAGGTTTCTGCACATGTTTTCTTTTTCGGCCACAATACCCATGTCGAAATGGGAAAGGTTAAGACTTGTCAACCCTGAACAACCATCAAACATATAGTACATTAATATCACATTTGAAGTATTAAAGTTGGAAAGGTCAAGTGTCGTTAGATTATAACAATCAGCAAACATACAATTCATATCTCGCACATTTAAAGTGTTGAAATTGGATACATCTATACTTGTCAAATTATTACAACCTTTAAACATGGCTGCCATTGTCGTCGCATTCGAAGTGATAAAGTTAGAAACATCAATACTTGACAAGCTATTGCAATACTGAAACATACAATTCATTTCCGTCACGTTCGATGTATTGAAACTGGAGATATCAAGGTTTGTCAAATTGTTGCAAGACTCAAACATCCAACCCATTTTAGTTACATTTGAGGTGTTGAAGTTTGATAAGTCAAGACTTGTCAAGCTACGGCAACCATAAAACATCCAACTCATATTTGTCACATTCGAGGTGTTGAACATGGACAAGTCAAGACTTGTCAAACCACTACATCCGTCAAACATACTTTCCATATTAATCACATTAGCCGTGTTGAAGCTGCTGCCAAAATCAATCGATCTAAGTCTTGATTGAGTAAGAAACATGCGGTAGCAATCCGTCGGAGCATTAATGGTTGATGCACTTGTAGAAATGACCCAAGTGCTGCCTACCAAGTTGCCGTAAATAGGAATCACGCCTGTGGAAAGCAGTTCGCCAGAGCTTACAGAACTGTTATATTCAAACCTTACAGCAGTGGCATAAGACGGTATATGAAGATCTCGACCAAGCACGGCTGGCATCGTCGGGTCCACATTCAGGTCGTTCACATTCAACGTCACGGTAGTAATTGTGTTGTTGGTCAGTGCTACATTGGGCTTGCTGATTTCAAAGTACTGCCCGTCGGTAGTGTTGACGGTGATGGTGACATTGTCGGTAGTAAATGCTGGCACGAGGATGTCCCATGAGCCGCTTGTCGACAATGCCCCGATATAGGGGTTGTCGCCTGTGAAATCGAGCGTCACATCGTGCGAGGCACTGGATGACATGGTGATGCAGTCGGACAAAGAGCCAGTGACGCTTGCCGTGCCAGCCCCACTGAGGCAGGCATTATCGGCATGCAGCACAATGCTGCCCAACCATAGCCCAGCATTGAGCGAGTTGCTGATGGTGATGCGCACAATGGAGCAGAGATTGTGGAACTCCAACGTGTTGCCGTTGCTCAAATAGGCCCCCATGGGGATGTCCATCTTCAAGCGGCCAGCTTGATATTCACGTGTCTGAACCGCAGGGAGGGTGATGGGGATGCTCGCACTGCTGCTGATGTCGGTACCCTCCGCCACAAGGCTGGCAGGATAGAGGGCACGGTAGCTGCTGCGTGCCGTCACATTCTCAATCTGTGCTGACGAGCCGCTCGCCGCAAATACTTGGTAGACGGCATCGTTAATCAACACGCGGTCGCCGTTCACCCACGCGGGTGTGTTCCATTCAAGGTAAACCTTTGAGTCCGCGTTCGCGGGTCTTTGTATTTCGGCACCGAGTGTGACGGTGCCTTTTTCTTTCTGGCAGCTGACTGCCATCATGGCGATTACCGCCAAAATAAAGGGGAAGAGGAAATGCTGTTTCTTCATATCTATGTCTATTTTTTATCTTGTTGGTGATTAATTGTTCCAAGTGTCGTTGCCGAAACTGCTGTTGCTGGAGAACGATGAGCCGCCCGTCCACGCACCATTGTCAAACTGGCTTGTGGAGGACGATGTATGGGAGCCGTCCCATGTGTCATTGCTGAAAGCATCAAGCAGTGCACCTGAAAGAGGGATAGTAGGTGACCCCTGCATACCGTTCTCCACCCTGAAGGCGACGGCTGTCACCCTTGGTGGGTCGTAACTGAGTTTGATTTTTTTGTCCATAGGCAAAGCGTGATTAACAGTTCTGCCCCAAGTCCCCAACAGGCAGCAAATAAAAAAGGCATGAGACTTATGTGCTCATGTCCGTCAAATCTAGGTATCGCCAAACACCTTTGTGGGAACGGGGTTTATGAAACATATCTCACGCCTGAAGATATGCCTCGGCGTGAGTGCCTATTGCATACACAACAAGCGAAAGCATAAATGCTCAGTCCTCCCACTGTAAATTTGGCGAATTCAGATTTGGGACCATCTTGCCATGCTTTTCTTGCAAATAGCTTACTTCACTATCGTAAGCGGGTGCAAAGATACGAATAAAATATTGATTCACACACATCCCAATAAAAAAATATTCATAGAACACAAATTATCACGACTTTACCATTGATTATTCATGGAATAATTCGTGGCCAATTGATGATAATTCGTGTGCTTTTTCAGATTTTTTCTCCCCCACCTTCACCGTACAATATGTAGTCGAAAAAAATATTTTAAAGTATACTTCATAATAATTTCGCATTTTAACAAAGTATACTTCATAATAATCTCTCGGTTTCGCAAAGTATACTTTAGAATATTGCAGATTTCCAGTGTCTCGCATCAATTGTTATCATTTTTAACTTTTATATCCGTTTTTTTTCGTATCTTTGAAAATTCGAATTAACACCATTTATTCGCGGAATTATATTAATATCAAATAAATAAATACCGTCTATGAAAATATTAGTTCTCAATTGCGGCAGTTCGTCAATCAAATATCAGCTGATTGATATGGCTAACAACGCCGAAGTTATGGCAAAGGGTCTTTTGGAGCGTATCGGCTTAGAGATGGGTGAGTTTACACACAAGTATCGTGGCGAGAAGCACTACGAGCAGCGTCCCATCCCCAACCACACCGAGGGTATCAAGATGGTGCTCGCAGCATTGGTCGACCCCAAGATTGGCGTTATCAAGGACATCAATGAGGTGGGTGCCGTCGGTAACCGTGTAGCCCACGGTGGCGAAATCTTCAAGGACAGCGCCCTCGTGACCGACAAGGTCATCGAGCAGATTAAGAGCCTCGAACACCTCGCTCCCCTCCACACCCCCGGCAATCTCGCCGGCATCTACGCCATGCGCGAGGTGCTGCCCAATGTGCCCCAGGCCGTCGTCTTCGACACCGCCTTCCACAGCACCCTGCCGCCCAAGTCGTTTCTCTACGGCCTTCCGTATGAGATGTATGAGAAGTACGGCATCCGCCGCTACGGCTTCCACGGCACCAGCCACAAGTTCGTCGCCGAGAAGGCCGCCAAGATGATTGGCCGCGACTGGAACGACCTCAAGATTATCTCCTGCCACCTCGGCAGCGGTGCCTCCATTGCCGCCATCGACCACGGCAAGAGCTTCGACACCACCATGGGTATGACCGCCCTCGAAGGCCTGGTGATGGGCTCCCGCTGCGGTGATGTCGACCCCGGCGTGCTGCTCTACCTCATGGACCAGGGCATGACCTCTAAGGAACTCACCAAGGTGCTCTACAAGCAGAGCGGCCTCATCGGCATCAGTGGCGACAAGCAGGATATGCGCGATATCCGTGCCGGCCGTGACGCAGGCGACGAGCGTTGCACCTACGCCTTCGACATGTTTGCCCAACGCGTCAAACGCTACATCGGTGGCTACATGGCCGAGATGGGCGGCTGCGACCTCCTCCTCTTCACCGGCGGCATCGGCGAGAACGCCTGGTTCATGCGCCGTCCCATCCTCGAAGGCCTCGAGTGCCTCGGCATCAAGGTCGACCTCGAGCTCAACGACAAGATCATGGGCGAGGATGTCATCCTCAGCACCCCCGACTCGAAGGTTGCCACCGTCGTGGTCACCACCGACGAAGAGTACGTCATCGCCAGCGATACCTACCGCTTGGTAACAAAGTAAAGTTATAACTGATAATTTATAATCGAAATCTCACGGAAGCAAAACAATTGCTCCCGCGAGATTTCAATTTTCACCTTTCACTTTTCAATTTTCATCATGTCCCGCGAGCGTGAGATATACAAAGTGACCTTGGTGGGCAGCGCGGCCAACGTGCTGCTCACCCTCTTTAAATTTGTCGCCGGCATTGTCGGACACAGTGCCGCTATGACCGCCGACGCCGTCCATTCGCTCTCCGACCTCCTCACCGACGCCGTGGTGCTGCTCTTTGTGCACATCAGCGGCAAGCCCGAGGACTGCGACCACGACTACGGACACGGCAAGTACGAGACCCTCGCCACCACCCTCATCGGCATAGCTCTTGCCGCTGTTGCCTTGGGCATCGGCTACAAGGCCGTCGCGTCGCTGCTCTTCTGGTATCGTGGCGGCACCCTTGCCGCCCCCGGCATGTTGGCACTTTGGGCCGCGGTGGTATCCGTTATCGTCAAAGAGCTGGTATACCAATACACCGTCCGCCGAGGGCGCACGCTCAACTCGCCCGCTGTCGAGGCCAACGCTTGGCACCATCGCAGCGATGCCCTCTCCTCGCTCGGCACCCTCGTGGGCATTGGCGGCGCCATCCTCCTCGGCGACCGCTGGACGGTGCTCGACCCGCTGGCCTCGCTCGTCGTCACCTTCTTCATCCTCCGCGTGGCGTGCAAACTCCTCAAGCAGGGCATCGACGAGCTGCTCGAGGCCTCGCTGCCCGACGAAGTGGAGCGCGAAATTCTCGCCATCGTCACCGCTTTTCCTGACGTGCACGACCCCCACCACCTGCGCACCCGCCGCATCGGCAGCCGTTATGCCATCGAGCTGCACATCCGCATGGACGGCAGCCTCCCCCTCAGCACCGCCCACGCCCGCACCTGTGAGATAGAACATGCCCTCAAAGAACACTTCGGCCCCACCACCCACATCACCCTCCACGTCGAGCCGCTGAAGTAGACTCTCCCCGTCCAAACTCCCGACTAACTCCCTCGAGAGTTCGCTCCATCAAGGGTTCTTCATCGCTCGTTTGTCGCCCTTAGAGCGACAAACTGCCCTTTGCTGGCCGGGAAAGAATAGGTCGTTCTCGGGAGCCACACAACCGCGAGGACGTGGCGATGATAGATATGATGTGTCAAAAAAAGTGCCGAAGGCAGATGCCCCTAGTGCCCTCAAACGCAGTGTGGGGTAGCGAGTCACCATGCGGCTGGGCGTGCCGAAAGGACGCGCGTATGGGTCCCCTTTTGGTGGGGAGAGTGTTAAATGTGGGTAATTGTTGGGCAAATATATCGTTGTATGGAAAAAAGTTCGTAAATTTGCCATGTTGAAAAAATGTGGGGTAGAGGATAATGTGTTGTCAGTGTGGTATTTGGTGAAACATAAAATCAAAAATATAATAATATGGCTACTATTTACGACTACAAGGCATTGGCAAGCAATGGCAAGGAGGTGGACTTCCGCCAGTTTGAAGGCAAGGTGCTGCTGATTATCAACACGGCTTCGAAGTGTGGTTTCACGCCCCAGTTCGATGGGTTGGAGAAGTTGAACGAGAAGTATCGCGACCGCGGGCTGGTGTGCATCGGGTTCCCGTGCAACCAGTTTGCCGAGCAGGACCCGGGCAGCGACGGCGAGATTCAGGAGTTTTGCCGCGTGAACTACGGCGTGACGTTCCAGATGATGAAGAAGGTGGATGTCAACGGTGAGGAGGAGCATCCCATCTTCGCCTACCTAAAGGAGCAGGCTCCCACGGAGGAGTACAAGGGGCTGAAGGCGAAGGCAGCGGCAACCCTGTTCAAGACCATTAGCAAGAGCGTGAAGAAGGAGAATGACATCAAGTGGAATTTCACCAAGTTCCTCGTCTCGCGCGACGGCAGCCGCGTGCTGCGTTTCGCTCCCACCACGGAGCCGAAGGACATAGAGGCGGCCATCGAGTCGCTGCTGTGAGGCTGGGACGATGACAAGTCGTTTTTTCCTCTGAAACACGAATTGCCATCAATTGTACACGAATTATTCGTGAATAATTAATGGTAAATTCGTGATAATTCGTGTTTTGGGAAATGGTTTCCGTTGGAGTGCGTGTGAATCGGATGTTTTTTTGTGTGAATTCCCGTGGAGAGGTCATGGATTGCCACGAGCCGGACACGTATTATTTGGGAATAAGTACGTTTGGCGACATCTTGTTTGCCGACAGCCTGCACCACTACAACTTTCAGCAATATGCGGACGAACATGTCTTGTCCTTGGCGGTATGGGACTATAGCGGGCACGAGATGCTTTATATGGATCTTGGTGATGTAAGCAGAAACTATCGATATATTGGAGGTGCCTTGTTCAGCGACAGCAGCCTGTACCTCTATGGCAACGTGTCAGACATGGAGCTGCACTTTGGCGACACGACGCTTCGTGCCTACAATGGTATGGGCTGCACGACGGCGTTTATCGCGCGGTATGTGGACACGGCATTTTTGAGGCCTTATGTGCACCCTGTAACTACGCAAGACACGCAGCAGATGGAGGATATCCGCGTCATGATGCAGGACGACATCGGCTGCCTGGTGGCGTACCCTAACCCGTTCCGGCAGCGGGTGCGGCTGCGCTACAAGGGCAGCGAGCCTCCGCGCGAGGCCTACCTGACCGACATGCAGGGACGGCGCGAGCGGGTGGAGCTGGTGCGCGTGGGCGAATGGGAGTACAGCCTGGACTTCGGCCACCTGCCCCCGGCACCCTACCTGCTGACGCTGGTGACGCACAGCGGCAGGCAGATTACCGCCCGCCTGCACAGGGCGCAGTGAAGGGAAGTAAGAGCTAAGAACTAAGAGATTTACACACATCGAGGTTTCGAGCTGCTTCTTGTGCATCCCCTCGCCTTACGGCATACTCCTCTCGAGAGGGGACGGGCGGGAGCCGTCCGTGCTATCTTAACAGTATTCATTGGGTAGGCTATATTTGAAAAAATAAGCGGGGACGGGCAGGCGGTTGAAAAGCTGTTGATAACTTTTTTGACGGAGGGGTGGGATAGGGGTGAAAATAGGGCTGAAAAAACCCCGTGGAAAAGCCTTAGTTAGAGAAAAATTACATTTTGTAATACGCTGTATTATAACGGCTACAAAAGATTTTAAATTTAATTAACATTTGATGTCGGGGTGGGTGCTTTGCCAGTTGGAAAAATAGTTGTAATTTTGCAATCCGTTTCAAAGGGTAGAAATGCCCCGAAAAATGCTAGAAAATATTAGTAATTAAATACATAACAACAAAACAACAAATGCCAACAATTCAACAATTAGTTCGCAAAGGACGTCAGCAGATGGAGTATAAGTCGAAATCTCCCGCTCTGGACAGCTGCCCCCAGCGTCGTGGCGTCTGCACCCGTGTGTACACCACCACCCCGAAAAAACCTAACTCGGCAATGCGTAAGGTTGCCCGTGTGCGTCTGACCAATGGTAAGGAAGTTAACGCCTATATCCCCGGCGAGGGTCACAACCTGCAGGAGCACTCGATCGTGATGATTCGTGGCGGTCGTGTGAAGGACCTCCCCGGCGTGCGTTATCACATCATCCGTGGTGCATTGGACACCAGCGGAGTGGATGGCCGTCGCCAGCGTCGTTCGAAGTATGGTGCCAAGCGTCCGAAACAAGCTGCTAAGTAAGTTTTAAGAATTAAGTTTTAAGAATTAGGAGCTGTCGTGAACGGCTCGTTAACGAAAAAGAGAAATGAGAAAAGCTAAACCCAGAAAACGTATCATCCTCCCGGATCCCAAATATAATGACGTGCTCGTGACCAAGTTTGTGAACAACTTGATGCTGGGCGGTAAGAAGACCATTGCCTATAAGATTTTCTACGAGGCAATAGACGTGGTGAGCGACCGTACGAAAGAGGACGGCCTCGAGGTGTGGAAGAAGGCTCTTGCCAACATCACCCCCTCGGTGGAGGTGAAGAGCCGCCGTATCGGTGGTGCCACTTTCCAGGTGCCTACCGAGATTCGTCCCGAGCGCAAGCAGTCGATCGGCATGAAGAACCTGATCAGCTTCAGCCGCAAGCGTGGTGAGAAGACGATGGCCTTGAAGCTGGCCGCCGAGATTCAGGCCGCTTATAAGGAAGAGGGTGCCGCCTTCAAGCGTAAGGAGGATATCCACCGTATGGCTGAGGCTAACAAGGCCTTCTCGCACTTCCGTTTCTAATATATATAGAGAATACATTAAAAAGATAGCTTCCATACTAATAGCAAATAGATGTCAGACCTTAAGTACACAAGAAATATCGGCATAATGGCCCACATCGACGCCGGCAAGACGACGACGACGGAGCGTATACTCTTCTACACCGGCAAGAACTATAAGCTGGGAGAGACGCACGAGGGGTCGGCCACCATGGACTGGATGGTGCAGGAGCAGGAGAGGGGTATCACCATCACTTCTGCTGCTACCACTGTGTATTGGGACTGGCATGAGAATCGCTATAAGTATAACATTATCGATACGCCGGGTCACGTGGATTTTACGGTGGAGGTGGAGCGTTCGCTGCGTGTGCTGGATGGCGCGATAGCCATCTTTTGCGCCGTGGGCGGCGTGGAGCCCCAGTCGGAGACCGTGTGGCGCCAGGCGGACAAGTACAGCGTGCCCCGCATCGCGTTTATCAATAAGATGGACCGTTCGGGTGCCGACTTCTTCGGCGTGGTCAACCAGATCAAGGAGCGTTTGGGTGCCAACCCTATCCCTATTGAGATTCCCATCGGACAGGAAGACCTGTACAAGGGTGTGGTGGACCTGATTTCGAACAAGGCGTTGGTGTGGGACGAGTCGTCGAACGGCCAGCGTTTTGAGGAAATTCCCATGCCGGAGGATTTGAAGGAGGTGGCAGCCGAGTACCGCCAGAAGCTGATTGAAGGTGTTGCCGAGGAGAACGAAGAGCTGATGCTGAAGTTCTTCGACGACCCCGACAGCATCACTGCCGACGAGGTGATTGCCGAGATACGCAAGGCTACGCTGTCGATGAAGATTGTGCCGGTGATGTGCGGCTCTGCCTTTAAGAACAAAGGTGTGCAGACGCTGCTCGACGCAGTGGCGGCATTCCTGCCCAGCCCGCTGGACATGAAAGAGGTGGACGGCATCAATCCCAAGACCGAGAAGGAAGAGTCGCGTCCGATTGACGTGAACGCCCCGGTCTCGG
>JAEEGH010003433.1_pt1 | contig 41657 bp, 29 predicted proteins | sample 9134181 | NCBI WGS metagenome assembly JAEEGH01 (sample SAMN16246544, study PRJNA631951) | gut metagenome | biome: gut microbiome; feature: rumen; material: DP-attached | host: Bos | place: Iran: Karaj | collected 2018-10 | reverse complement strand
GAACTGATACTGCAACTGGCACAGCAGTACCACACGCCCATCCTGCCTGTCGACAGCGAGCACTCAGCCATCTTCCAGAGTCTTGTCGGCGAGGACCAGAACCCGATAGAGAAGATTCTGCTGACGGCCTCCGGCGGCCCGTTCCGCCTGAAGACGCTGGAGGAGATAGCCACGGTGACAAAGGCCGACGCCCTGCGCCATCCGACGTGGGATATGGGTGCGAAGATTACCATCGACTCGGCATCGATGATGAACAAGGGCTTCGAGGTTATTGAGGCGAAGTGGCTCTTCGGCGTCGATGCCAAGCAGATTCAGGTGCTCGTCCATCCGCAGAGCATCGTTCACAGTGCCGTACAGTTCCACGACGGTTCGGTGAAGGCGCAGCTCGGCGTGCCTGACATGCGGTTGCCTATCCAGTATGCTTTCTCGTTCCCTCGCCGTCTGCCACTGAGCGGTGAGCGTCTCGACCTGTTCCAAGCTCAGAAGCTGGAGTTCTTCGAGCCCGACCTAAAGAAGTTCCGCTGTCTGGCCCTGGCTTTCGAGGCTATCGACAAGGGCGGCAACATGCCGTGTATCGTCAACGCTGCCAATGAGGTGGTGAACCGCGCCTTCTTAGAGGACCGCTGCCGTTTCCTGCAGATGGGCGACATCATTGCCGAGACAATGGCCCGTGCGACATTCGACAAGAATCCCGACTATGACATCTACGTCAAGACCGATGCTGAGGCCCGCCGCATAGCCGCCGAGCTGCTTTAGAAAAGGCGATTAAACGATTAAACGATAAAACGAATAAACGATTTAACAACCAATGGAAATATTTCTTATCAGACTGTTACAGTTTATGCTGGCCATCTCGCTGCTGGTACTCCTCCACGAGGGCGGTCACTTCTTCTTCTCGAAACTATTCGGCGTGCGCGTCGACAAGTTCTACCTGTTCTTCGACCCCAGCATCTGGAAGTGGGACGGTAGTCTCTTCAAGTGGAAACCCAAGGGTAGCGACACACAATACGGCGTGGGTTGGCTGCCACTGGGCGGCTATTGTAAGATAGCTGGTATGGTCGACGAGAGTTTCGACACCGAACAGATGAAACAGCCTGAGCAACCTTGGGAGTTCCGTGCGAAGCCCGCCTGGCAAAGACTGCTGATTATGATCGGTGGCGTGCTCGTGAACTTCCTCCTGGCCCTGTTCATCTACTCGATGATCCTCTTCCACTGGGGTGACACCTATATCCCCGTGAAGGATATGACACTGGGTATGAAGTTCAACACCGAGGCCAAAGCCCTCGGATTCCAGGACGGTGATATCCTCCTCGGCACCGACCAAGGCGCATTCAAGGACTTCTCTGCCGACCTCTATCGCGACCTCTCCGAGGCCAAGCGCGTAGACCTGATCCGCGACGGGAAGCAGATGAGCCTCACCCTGCCAGGCGACCTGAACCTGTTGGGAATGCTCAAGGCAGAGCCGTCGTTCGTGCGGCCCATCATCCCCGCAGAGATCGACAGTGTGATGGCCGATAGTCCTGCCCAGAAGGTTGGTCTGCAGAAGGGCGACAAGATCGTAGCCTTCAACGGCAAGCCCATTGACTCGTACAATGAGTTTACTGACCAGATCGGCATCCTCGAGGATATGATGACCGCCGCCAAGACCCAGGCAGACAGTCTGAAGCTGAGAACGACGACGATGGTTGTTTCAAGGAGTGATGAGAGTGGCGTGCAGAGCGAGGACACCTTATCTGTCGTGCTGAGCCCAGAGCTGAAAGTGGGCTTCTTCGTGAAGACCATCGCCGGCATCTACGAACCCTATACCCGTGAGTACGGCTTCTTCGAGAGCATCCCCGCCGGCATCAAATACGGCTGGAACGTGCTGGCTGGCTATGTGAACGACATGAAATACGTCTTCACAGCCGACGGTGCCAAGTCACTGGGAGGCTTCGGAGCCATCGGCAGTCTGTTCCCCCCGATGTGGGACTGGTACATGTTCTGGAAGATGACCGCCTTCCTTTCGATCATCCTCGCCTTCATGAACATCCTGCCCATCCCCGCCCTCGACGGTGGACATGTGCTATTCCTCATCTACGAGATGATCACCCGTCGCAAACCCTCTGAGACCTTCATGATCCGCGCCGAATACGTAGGTTTCGGCATCCTCATCCTATTGATGGTGGTGGCGAATCTCAACGATATCCTTCGCTGGCTCGGCTACATGTAAGCATCGGCAGCAGTCGCTTGACAAGCAGATAACAGGCCGCGATGATGACATACATCATCGCGGTCTGCAGTTTGGTGGGGTGCAGTCCCTCGATGCTGGCCCAGGGAAGGGCAGCCATCTTGGTGAGAATAGCATTCAACAGCCCCACTATATATAATAATAGGTACGCGAGAGAAGGAAAGACGAGTACCACGGGCGACAGCCAGAGGATGAGCGTGGCGGCAGGGATGACGATAAAGTTCGTGAGCAGGAAGTAGGTGGAGAAGCGTCCGAAGTAATAGGCAATCAGCGGAGCGACACCAATCTGGGCAGCACATGAGACAGCCACCATAGACCATACCCATCGCACGGCCTGATGAGAGAGCAGAAACGTCATGGGGAACACCCCCATCATCAAGGGCATCAGCACAAGGATGGCGAACACAGCCATAAACGACATCAGGAAACCCACATCGTAGAGTGACAAAGGACTGGCTATCAGCATCACGATAGCCGTAAATGCCAAGGTATTAATCGTCATTTTGTCACGATGGCCCAGCGATAGCAAGGCATAGACGGTGAGCATCGTAGCAGAACGGATGACACTGGTGGACATCCCTACGAGAAAGACAAACGCCCAGATGCAGAGTACGATGAGCACCTGTGAGACCATCTGCCAGCGTCTTCCCACCACCAAGAGTGAGAGCAAGGCGTAGATGATGCCAAGATGCAAGCCACTTAATGCCAACACATGCGAAGCCCCTGTCACAGCATAGACATCTTTGAGTTCCTTCGTCAAAGCCGACTTATCACCCAAAGCCATCGCCGCCAGCACCGCATACGGTCCGTTGTCCTGCCCTTCTACCACAAATCGCTGCAAGAGAAGGCTGCGCTGTTTCAGGAAAAAGAGTCTGGTACGCTCTAAACGTGAGAGTCCTTTCAATGACACACGGGCCTTGCGCCACTTCCAACTGGAGACGAAGGAGCTCCCTGTGAAACCGTGTGTCTCCAGATAACGCCGATAGTCAAAAGTCCCCCTGCGCCAGTCGCTGTTGGCATTGATCCGAGACTGAATCCTGAGACCATCACCGATCTTCAGTCCCCTACTCCGTGCATCCTTATATAAATACCCCTTTATTTTCTGGCCACTCTTCACCAGCATGATGTCTACCGCCATCGTCTTCGGTTTCTCTACTGGCTCAGAGAATACCACCGCCTCATAAACGACTTCCCCTTCTGGCCACTGCACACGTAATGAGGCCTCCTGTCTTACTGTCAGCAGCCATCCTAACAGCACAAAACACCCAGCGATGGCCACAGACTGCAGCAAGGCATACCGCCATAACACGATGGTCATCACGACAGCCACCGCCATCAGCCACCATAGCCAGATGCCACCACCTATGCTATCACCCATCACAATCCCAGCCATCAGACAGACGGCCAAACGCAATAACGGAACTTCTCCAAACTGACTGTTCTTCATATCGTTTAACGTTAACGTCGGCAAAGATACAAAGATTTCCTTAAACAACGCATAATTTTTGAAAATATCTTTGCATTTCGCTCAATTTACACTATCTTTGCAGTCGAAATGGAAATAGTCACTATCCCCCTGTGGGCGTGGACCCTGTTTTATGTGCTGGTCATCGCCATGCTTTATATCGACTTGAAGTCGTTTGGCAAGAAAGGTCAGCATGAGGTCAGTGTCTCTGAGGCCCTGAAGATGACAGTCGTCTGGATTGCCGTGTCGCTGGTGTTCTGCGCAGGCATCTGGCTGTTCTATCCCGTAGAGCCTCAGGAGAAGGCGATGGAGTTTCTGGCGGGCTACCTGATTGAGAAGTCGCTGTCGATGGACAACCTCTTCGTGTTTCTGATGCTTTTCTCCTTCTTCGGTGTGCAAAGGAAATACCAGCACGAGGTGCTCTTCTGGGGCATCTTCGGGGCATTGGTACTCCGCTCCGTCTTCATCTTCGCAGGAGTGGCGATGATCCAACGATTCGAATGGATACTCGCCCTCTTCGGACTCTTCCTGATCTACACTGGCATCAAGATGTTCTTCCATCAGGACGACGAACAGGTAGACCCCTCGAAGAATATCTTCGTGAAGGTGTTCAAGCGGTTCTTCCCTGTTACCGACCAGATGCATGAGGATAAGTTCTTTATTAGAGGTGAGAAGTCAGAGGTGAGAGGTGAGAAGTCAGAGGTGAGAGGTGAGAGATGGCTGGCGACGCCACTGTTCATTGCGCTGCTGGTGATCGAGACTACAGACGTGGCCTTTGCCGTCGATTCGATCCCTGCCGTATTCTCCGTATCGAGGGATCCATTCATTGTGCTCACCTCCAACATCTTCGCCATCCTTGGTCTGCGAGCCCTCTACTTCGCGCTGGCAGCCATCACCAAATACTTCACCTATCTGAAATATGGCCTGGGCATCATCCTCAGCTTCGTCGGCATCAAGATGTTGCTGGAGGTATTCTGGAATATCCACGTTCCCACGCCCCTCTCGCTGTGTATCATCTTCGGCATCCTTGTCCTTTCCATGGGTCTGTCGATGTGGGTGACGAAAACAAAAAAGACATAACAAAAACCAACCATCATGGAGACAACATACTACACGAACGACGCCGTAGCCCTGCTCAAGGAGCTGATAGCCATTCCTTCAGTGAGCAGAGACGAGAAGCGGGCAGCCGACAAGCTGGCCGAGTACCTGAACGACTGGGACCTGCCCCATGGAAGGGAAGGCAACAACCTGTGGGTGGGCTGTCCTGACTGGGACAACAACCGTCCCACCATCATGCTCAATGCCCATATCGATACGGTGAAGCCCGTGAGTACCTGGACCCGTGACCCGTTTACGCCCTCACAGGAGGGTGACCAGATCTTCGGTCTGGGGTCCAACGACTGTGGTGGTGGTCTGGTGGCCACGCTTCAGGCCTATCGCATCATGCTCCATCGTCCCCGACACTATAACATCCTGTGGGTAGCCTCTGCCGAAGAGGAGATCTCCGGCCCCAACGGTTTCAGCCGTGTCTTACCCCTTCTGCCGAAGATAGATGTCGCCATTGTCGGAGAGCCCACAGGCATGCAGCCCGCCATCGCCGAGAAGGGTCTGATGGTCATCGACGGCTATGCCCACGGAATATCAGGCCATGCCGCCAGAGAGGAAGGTGTGAACGCCATCTACGAAGCCCTCGACGATTTGGTATGGCTGCGCGACTACAAGTTCCGTAAGTCCAGTCCGTTGCTGGGTCCCACGAAGCTGACGGTGACCGTCGTGGAAGGCGGAACACAGCATAACGTCATTCCAGATACCCTCCATTTCATCATCGACGTGCGTACCAACGAATTCTACCAGAACGAATTCCTCTTCGAGTTCCTCCGTAAGAAGATGAAGCGTTGCGAACTCCATGCCCGTTCGTTCCGTCTCCATTCCTCGTGCGTTGCTGAGGATCATCCATTGGTCAGACGGTGTCTGGAACGTGGCATGCAGCCCTTCGGCTCTCCCACACTGAGCGACCAGGCGCTGATGCCATTCCCCTCGCTGAAGCTGGGGCCTGGCGACTCATCGCGCTCTCACGCTGCCAATGAGTATATCAAGATTTCTGAAATACAACAGGCCATCGAGACCTATGTCGGCCTGTTAGACGGCCTCACCCTCTAAGCATTATCTGCTTAACCACTGTTCCGGATTCAGTTTGGCATTGCCATGCCGCAGCTGGAACTGAATCATGCCTTCCGAGCCCACCTTTCCGATGGTCTGTCGGGCGCTGACTTTCTGTCCGCGACTGACGCTCACAGAAGTCAGTTCACAATACACAGAGAGGTAGCTGCCGTGCTTGATGATGACCACTGTCGTGCCAGAATAGCCAAACACCGCACTCACCTCACCATCGAAGACACTCCGCACAGCGGTTCCTGGCTGAGCCTTGATATCGATGCCCTTCTTGTCGAGCGTCACGTGACCCTTCACGTCAGTGACTGTGTTCGTTCCAAAACGATGAACGATCTTATAACCACCGGCAACAGGCATCGGCAGGCGGCCGCGGTTACTCTCAAAACTGCCACTGAGCCGTCTGTCCTCGGCAGGCATCGAGAAGTCAGTATCCACAGGTTTGCTCACCTTCGCCTCAGCCATCTCCTTCTTACGGGCCTTCGCCTCCTCGGCAGCCTTACGCTCTGCATCCTTACGAGCCTGCTCAGCCTCTCTGGCTGCCCGCTCAGCCTTGGCTTTCTCCTCGGCATTCTTTTTGGCAGCAGCCCTCGCCTCAGCCTTCGCCTTCTCCTCACGGGCCTTGGCCTCAGCAATCCGACGGGCATTCTCACGTGCAGCAGCCTCAGCGGCAGCCTTCTTACGAGCCAGCTCCTCGGCTCTTTTCTTCGCAGCCTCGGCTTCTGCTTTCCTGCGGGCCTCGGCCTCTGCTTTCGCCTTGGCACGGGCGATCTCCTCGGCAATCATCTTATCGATGCGGGCATTGAGTTCGGCATCACGACGTTTCTGCTGGTCGATGATACCTTGGATGGCCTTCTGCTGTTTCTTCAGGCTGCTCACCACATTCTGCTGCTCCACCTGTTTGTTCTCCAGCGATTTCTTCTCCTGTTCACCACGATACAGCAGGTCATTCTTCAGGCGTTTGGTGTTCTTGAGTTCATCAAAGGCTTCCCTGACCTGAGCCTGCATCGACTTGACGGCCTCACCTTGGGCCTGTTCGTAGGCGGCATATTCACGGACAAAGCGGAGCCTACGATACATCTGTGAGAAGTTGTCTGCGCTGAACACAAACATCAGTTTGCTCTGGATGTTGCGGTTGCGATGCATATACCTCACAGACTGCCTGAAACGTTGCTTACGCTCCTCCAATTCCTTGGTGAGTGTCTGCAATTGGTTCTCAAGCACATGGATGTCACCATCAAGACGGCTGATATCCTGACGGATGGTGTCGATGGTCTTCCGTTTGTCGGCAATCTCGTTGGTGAGGACCATCAGATTCTGCAACCTTTTCTTCACATCGCGCTCATTGGCCTGCAGTCGTCGCTCCTGCACCTGAATCTCCTTGCGAACCTGAGCCTGTTCGTTCTTCAGCGACTTGACGGTCACCGTAGGCTTGGCAGCAGTACCGGATTTCTTGGTTTTACTGGTCTTAGCAGACTTGGCAGGCTTTGAGGATTTTGTGGTTTTGGCAGACTTGGTGGTTTTTGCAGGCGCACTATGTTGTTTCGTGGTGGTTGTCCGCCTTTGCACAGTTGTCTTTTTCTTTTGCTGTGCAGGAACAGCCGCCACGAAACACGCGAGCATCCAAAGGATAAGAAGTCTCCTCACCCTTACCCTTTAAATTACAAGGACATGAATCGACGCAGGATCTCGTCGACAGTCACTTCACGGTACTTGTTGGAGATCTCAGTACGCGTCTCCCACTCTGTCTCAGCACCGATATAATTCAGGGTCATTCCGAGTTTCACTTCCTTCTCAGGTGTTGTCAGCGTGATAGCCGACTTCATCGGGAAGTAGCTCTTATTGAGTTTCTCAAACTCATCGTAGTCCCAATTCAACTGCGTATTGCCGTTGAAGCGGTCCTTATACAGGATGTTGGCCATCTTGATCAGGGCTGTATTACGACTGGCCAGCCAGCTGTAGTCCATCTTACCCTGCTCCAGGCTGATGATCATATCGTCGCCGCTATCCAAGAGCGCATAATCAGCCACGGAGTCCGTAGGATGCTTCTCCACGATGGTCTTGCTGGGACGGAAGAGCTCATTCCAGAACAACGACTGGAGCGTATTAAAGTCAATACCGCTGTTACGGAGGAAGTCTACCGACATCCAGGGAGCCTTCAGATACTGCTTATTGATACGGTCCATGATGAGTACATAATCCTTCGTCAACTCAATGCGTCCAGCCTCGACGAAGCCGAAAGCCATGAGCTGCAGACGGATCACGTCGTCACGTTTCATCTTCAGGTTGCCCGTCAACGTCAGTTTCTGCGGCCCCACCTCTACAGAGAATTTCACCTTTGAAGTGAGAAACTTTACAGTCTGTGCACGATTCTGCACATTAGAGATAAAGTCGGCCTTAGCCTTCATCTCTGGTGTCAGGCTCACTGGTTCCTTAATCACTTTCTTGCGCGATCCGCAAGACGTAAATACTAACGGTAATGCCACTACGGCAATTTTCAAAATACTGGTTAGTCTCATTCTTTAATGTATTTTTTAAGTTTGATTTTTCTTGAGAGCAGCGGGTCTTCCGGCTTTTGTTGCCGGGCGTCCTGCCAGAAAGAGATAGCGCGGTCGATTTCCTTGTTTTGGGCATAAATATCGCCGGCATGTTCGATAATCACTGCATTACTCTCCGTCTGTTCCATGTTCTGGAGAGCCTGATCGATATATACCTTTGCCTCAGAGTAGCGCTCCTGCATGAAGAGTATCCAGGCATAGGTATCCAGATAAGTCGCATTCTTGGGTTCTGCCTTGATGGTCTTATAACTCATCTCCTCAGCCTGCGACAGCCGCTCGCCACGCTCACTGAGGTAGTAGGCATAATTGTTCAGACAGCCCACGTTGTCGTCCTTCCACACCAGACAAGAGTCATAGGCCGCGAAGGCCGCCTCGGCCAATCCCTTCTGATGCAGGATATCACCCATCACGGCATAGAAGTCGGAGACGATAGCAGGGTCACTATTGTCATTGATCACGCCGATACCATTCTGGAAGGCGGAGAGCGCCGACTCCAGATTGTCGCGCTTATAATAGGCGATGCCCTGATAATAGTAGAAGAGCATCTCGTCAGGAGAGTATTGACGGGCTTCCTGACACAGGTTGATCACCCTGTCCATATCGTCATTCTCCCAGGCATAAGCCACCAGCTGCATCCTGGCAGGCGCATAGTCTGGCGACAGGGCCACAGCTTTCTCGAGCACGGGGAGCACACTGTCCTTGGGCATTTTCTTGGCATTCATATACGAGGCACAGAGCAAGGCCAGATCAGCATCGCACTGAGGCAGGGCCAGCAATTTGTCGAACAGCCGCATCACACGGGTGCTGTCACCGCCGGCGGCCTCTGAGGCAGCAATCTCCTGTCTGATCAGCCTGACTTTCTCTTCTGTCACGGTATTGCGGTTCATCAACACACGCTCTGTCAGCGAATCGGCCACAGCCGTCATACCCTCACCTTGATAATAAGTACGCAACGAGAGCAGCACCCTTATGTTCTCTGGGTCTTCACGAAGGATCTCTTCATAGACGGCCAGTGCCTTCTTCTCCTGGTCGTTCATCATCAGCGTCTCACCATAGAGCGCCTTGTAGTTCAGGTCGTTGGGATATTGCTTGGCCAGCGCCGCCATTTCCGCGATCGCCGCCTTGCTGTTACCCTGACGATTAAAAATAGCGCTCTTGGCTAAGGAGAGCCGCTCGCTCTTGCCGTCGTTCTGCTCCATCAGCTCCAGCACACCGATGGCACTCTCAAAGTCCTCCGTTTGCTGATACAACTGAAACAGCATCTCGAGCATCTCCTCCTGACTCTTGTCACGTTCGTAGATATCCTTGATGACAGGAATGGCACTGGCATAGTCCTGCTGACTGATATAGGCCTGTGCCAAGGTCTCCAGATAAGTGGTATTATCAGGATCAAGTTCAGCAGCCCGCTTCACACATGCCATCGATTGCTCGGCATCTTTCAGGGCCGCATAGTACTGTCCGAGGAAATAGTACACCTCAGGCGCCTCGGGGTTCAGGTCACGACAATGCCGCAACAGATCAAAGGCCGCATCATGGTTACCCTTCTGACGCTGCACCATCGCTTCCAGAAAGAAATGGTCATATTCGGTCGATTGTATGTTTACAGTTGACGGTTTACTGTTTACAGATGATTTGACCTGAGCACAGACTTGCATGCTGCAAATCCATGCTATTGCCATCACCATAACTGCCTTCTTAGTAATCATCTGTAAACTGTAAACTGAAAACTATAAACTGTAACCTCTAAACTACTTCACTCCCGTATGCCCGTAGCCTCCTTCGCCACGTTCCGTCTCATCGAGCACCTCCACAGCAACGAACTGTCCCTGCTCATGACGGGCGATCACCATCTGAGCGATCCGCTCCCCGTCATTCACGATGAAGTCTTCATTCGACAGGTTGATCAGCAACACGCCCACCTCGCCACGATAGTCCGCATCCACGGTCCCTGGCGAGTTCAGCACGGTGATACCCTTCTTCAAAGCCAGTCCGCTGCGCGGCCTCACCTGAGCCTCATAGCCCTCCGGTAAGGCAATGTGCAATCCCGTAGGAATCAACCTCCGCTCCAAGGGCTTGAGCACCACAGGCTCTTCCAGATTAGCCCGCAGGTCCATGCCGGCACTCTGGGCAGTGGCATACTGCGGCAGTGGCTGATGCCCCTTGTTGACGACTTTGATTTTCAGCATACTTTTAAAATTTTATTTTAATCACGTGCAAAGGTAATGTTTTTACGCCATATTCCGATAGTTATCGGCAATATTTTTTCATTTTTTCGTTAATTTCTGCGAAATATGTCGATTCTGCGGTTAATTTTCGTACCTTTGCGGTCAATTATGATGAATTGGCAACAACTAATATCCAACAAGCGTCTGGGCCAGGAGCACCGTCATCCTGAGCGTCACGACGACCGTACAGAGTTCAAGCGCGACTATGACCGTTTGATATTCTCCGCCCCCTTCCGTCGTCTTCAAAACAAGACCCAGGTATTCCCTCTGCCTGGCAGTATCTTCGTTCACAACCGCCTCACCCACTCCCTCGAAGTGGCCAGCGTCGGCATGTCATTAGGCAACGATGTGGTGCAACAACTGGTCAAGCGCCATCCCGAACTCAACAACACGCTTTTCATGGAGATTGGACAGATTGTGGCTTCGGCCTGTCTGGCCCACGACATGGGTAATCCGCCTTTCGGCCACAGCGGCGAGAAGGCCATCCAGTCGTTCTTCACCGAGGGTGCAGGCAAAAGTCTCCAGTCAGAAGTCAGTCCCCAGTTCTGGAGCGACATCACCCACTTTGAAGGTAATGCCAATGCATTCCGTTTGCTGACCCATCAGTTCCAAGGCAGGAGACCTGGCGGATTTGTCATGACTTATTCCACTCTTGCCAGCATCGTCAAGTACCCGTTCTCGTCCTTGGCAGCTGGCAAGAAAGGGAAATTCGGATTCTTCGACAGCGAGAAGGATATGTACCTCCAGATTGCCCAAGAACTCGGCCTTATCCGTAAGTCAGCAGAAGGCGAACCCTTTAGGTTCACCCGTCATCCGCTGGTCTGGCTTGTCGAAGCAGCCGATGATATCTGCTATGAGATCATGGACATTGAAGATGCCCACAAACTTAAAATAATTTCATACGAAGAGACAGCACATTTGCTTCTCAGTTTCTTCGATGAAGAGACACGCCGTCAGATCCATCAGCGCATCCTCGACGAGGGGGTCACCGACCCCAACGAAAAAGTGGTCTATCTGCGTGCCAGGGTGATTGGTCTTTTGGAGAGTGAGTGTGTCCGTGTCTTTGTCGACCATGAGGATGACATCCTTAACGGCACATTCGAAGGCAGTCTCATCGACCACATCAGTCCCTTGCCACAAGAAGCCTATCGCCAGTGCAGCCAGCTGTCCGTGATAAAAATTTATCGCAGCAAGCCCGTCCTCGATGTCGAGCTCTCAGGTTATCAGATCATCGAGACCCTCATGAGCCGATTCATAGAGGCAGCGGTACACCCCGAACGTTTCTACTCACGCCAGCTCATCGGCCGTGTCAGCAGCCAATACGACATCACCGCCCCCTCTCTCGAGACGCGCATCATGGCCGTTATCGACTATATCAGCGGCATGACCGATGTCTACGCCCTAGATGAATACCAGAAAATCATCGGCGTCTCCCTGCCTGTGGTGTAAACAAACATCCCGCCATCTTGTACGAAATGGCGGGATTGTTGTACGAAATAATTTTATAGTTCTCTCAAGTAATGGTATCGGGGTCACAGTGATGCGGCCCCGATGCTTTATACGAAAGGATCTCGGAACTATGTTTGTTTCGATTTCTCCTGACATAACCAAGGTCCTTTTTGTTATGAATAATCAATTATTTCTTGCTATAAGTTCTGTTCTTATTGCCTCCATGTGGTTCCAAATAGCCGAACTCAGTAAGCTGGCGAAGATAGCGCTTGGCTGTTGTGGCGTTGAAGCCGAAGTGACTGACTATTTGTTCTGTAGTGAATTCGTCCTTATCGGCCACAAATTCCAAAATATCGACCAGTTTCTCTGCCAAAGATGGCTTTATCGACCATTTATCGACCATTTTCTTCTGCAAATCCTGTTTATCGACCAATTTCTCAGACGTTGATTCTACATAGTTATCGATATCTGCTTTCAGATGTTGGCAATGCAGACGGGTCATACAATTGATGAAGATGCTGATGTCTTCGTTCTCACGAGTATCTATTAGAGCCTGTATATACTCCGCTTTATCCTCTTTCAGCACCTTGGTCGGCAAAACGTCATACTCCATTTGCAGCAAGTTCATCAGTAGACGACAGGTGCGCCCGTTTCCATCAGCCCAGGGATGGATGGTCACCAACTCGAAGTGCGCCCAGAAACTCAGCTCGTAGATAGCTGCAACATCCTTTGTGTCAATGGCTTTACGACGACGATTAAGTTCCTCGCAGAAAGCAGTCAGACGTGCAGGCACTTTCAGGTATGACATATACGACTTACCTCCCAATCCTGCTGTAACATTCAGTTTGCGCAGTTCGCCCTTAGCTGCGGAGAAATCTCCGCCAGCAGCGTGATACTCACTACCCGTGTGAGCCATCACCTTCGAAGCCAGCAGAACGAGCCAATCTACCGTGATGTCCTCATGCTGCTTAATCCATAGCATGCCATAGTCGTAAGCCGCCTTCAAGTCAAGGTTCATCTGTTGCTCCATCATCGTGCGCTTACTGCTGGTGATACCTTCGTCGAACAGCAGTTGTGCTTCCAGCTCCGTCACCGTTGAGCCCTCGATGGCCGTCGAGTGCGTGATGATGGAGTACAGATAGAACTTTTGGTAATCTATCTGCTCTGAAATACCCAGTTCCTTATGTCGCTGGAGCAATCGTAGCAATATGTCTTTATCTTCTTTCGTCATATTCCGTTTGCAAAGTCACACCTTTTTTCTTATCAGGATGCCGCTTTGAGTCCCAATTCTTTTATTATGTTCAGAATATCATTCATGCTGCAAATTTACTGCTTTTTTCCAAATTAGCAGTAGAATTTAGTGTTTTTTTGATAAAAGAAAATGTTCTTTCATGTTTACTACTCCCTGTGGTGTAAAGAACAACATCAAGTGTTCCTAGCCAAGTATCACAATAGGGGGCAGTCCGGGCAGTCCCTTCTTGCAAGATTTTATTGAAGAATCTTGGCGCTTCGCTGAATAAATTTGTAGTAGAAGGCCATTGTTTGTACCTTTGCACCATCAAAACGCAGTTAGTTTTTTATGTCACCTAATCTATCATGATGACTGTTCCCGTTTCTTTCATATCACCTCCGCACTTTGGGCATTTCCTCGGAACTTTTTCCGTTTCGATTTCGCCCATCATACCCAAGGTACGCCCTTTTCTAGTGCCCGTTATGGTATAGCCACAACCGTTACATTGATACTCTTTTAATGTTCCCATAACCTATAACCCTTTCCTTTTAAAATATCTCTGCTCACAAGAGTCAAACACTTCAGGATCCGTTTGATGATGATTCCAATAAACGTTTGTCATAATTTTATCCTTGGTTATTACATAAAGCAATAATGATCGTGCACAGAATAGATATCACAGACAATATGGAGGCAGCGATTATTGCGACCTTTGCCAAGTGATTTGAGCGTTCTGCAGAATAGAGATTAGCAGCAATGCTATGAAACAACTGGTTATTATAAGCTTCAATACCTTTCGTTGTTAGAGAAATAATACCATCTGAGGCGATATCAATCATATCTGAACCCACCAATTGAGCAATAGCCAAGTTGAACTTTTCCCTGAATCGTACTGTTTTAATTTTGTGCATGACAAAATGCTTGTATACACTATCTTGCGTTAAGGTATATTTTTTTTCCGCTTGCAGATGATAAATCAGAATGTCGAGGATGCCCGAAAGAAAATGGTATTTCTCAACATTATACTCTCTCAACCTATCTATTGAAAGGTTGAGAGGATTATAAACCATTATTAAATCGTTATTATCCATTTTATTTGTCGTTTTATTATAATCTCTTTTCCTAAGTTTTTCTTGAACACACCGTTCTTGATCCCTTGTGTTCTTACCATAATAATACCTTGTCTCTATAACCTTCATTATGCCGCCTCATTGTTTCTAATAGTTCTCTATACTCCTTTAGATTTATAGACTTCAGTTTAAGGTCATCCGTACCTGTAATAAAAAGAAAATTTATCAAAGAATCATCCTTTACTATTTCCTCTATTCTTTTTAGAGTAGAATCATCATGCAGGACATATATACCCGTAATAGCATTTGAAATACCTATCTCACATTCATACTTACTCACAAAACGATATTCTCGTTCATGTTCCCAATGCTTGTGTTTAGTAAAAAACAGCAAATTTCTATATTTAATCACAAAACGCTCAGCTGCTTTTTCTTTAGTAAAGCTAATCTTATGGAGATAAGGGGCTTTTACCTTTGGGGGATAATTGATTTTATGTTCATAGAATACGTTATCAGGTTTCATAAACATGTCACTTTCCAATTCAATGCATACACCATCTTGCCATTTCCCATTCACATCTTTTGAACGAGCGTATTGGCCCCACATCATAGGAGATGCATATCCTGGCATATTTTTACCATAATCACGGCAAAAACTAACTTGACGATATTTATCTAGTTCATTTGCAACATCTTTCATAACTTTATCGAAAGCAATTTTCCCCCACACGTTCTCTTTTTCTGCAAATTCACCTTGAGAATAAACATAGGTCTTTTCTCGTTCAAAAAAATCGTTAGTGTTTTTGCTATATGAGAACCTAAGAATTTTGGATTCCCAAATAGAAGCAAAATTATCGAATGTTGTATAATGGTATAACTTCATAGCAGAATTCTTATATCAATGATGATTATTATTTTGTTTGCAAATATAGTAAAATTATGCATACATATCTACAATTAAAGTGTTGTTTTTCGTTTTTAAATCTTTACTTGGGTTAAAATGTCTCATAATGTCCTGTTTTGTATTTTCAAATTTTCCTTTTATTTATAGTTTCGAGTTGTTTTGCCATTTTATGAAACTATAATGACTGAAAATAATGCAAATAGAATTTTGTTAATCCAAAGATAATACGTATCTTTGCAGCGACGTTCTTTGACATAATGACAAAACCTATTCATATACAACCACCTCCAGCAAGCCCCAGGCCTTCAAGCTTTTGTGAATAGCTGACAAAATCGTATCATATAAAACTAGAGATGGCGCAGAAGATCCAGGACACCGTTGTGAATAGCTGACAAAATCGTATCATATACAACGTGTATTGCTGGAACGCGATGAACAACCCGTTGTGAATAGCTGACAAAATCGTATCATATACAACGTGACTACATGCTGCTAAAACTTAACCTAGTTGTGAATAGCTGACAAAATCGTATCATATACAACACCATTATCACAATAACCTGTGTACCAATGTTGTGAATAGCTGACAAAATCGTATCATATACAACCGAGGTGGGCATCTACAAACCGACAGACCTGTTGTGAATAGCTGACAAAATCGTATCATATACAACAGGTGACAATTAAATCTCTGTTTACCAAATCAGTAAGCGATTATTCACAAAAGAAAAGTTGTATTATGATAGAGAAATCCCGCCTTTTGAGCGGGATTTCTTGTTTTAGATATTTGTACTTTTTTAATCACGGGATAATATCTCCCAAAACTGTCAGTTTTATTTTATGTGGGTTATTTCTAAACAAAGCGTCTATACTTGAGATATTTAAGAATCTTAAATCACCCTTATTCATATCTTTTATATCAAAAGAAGATTCTACATGACGGCGAAGACGATAGTTGCCCATTGAAATATTCTGCACAAAATAAAGATGCTCTGCTAATGACTGCATATCTTTTCCCTCTAAGGCTTTTTGATAATCTTCATCTTCCATTCCCATGATGAAAGCCTCCCCAATCTGCAAACTAAGTAAGAATGTAGTACTATCCTTGGGGAGTGTTTGAAGCAGATCATCAGGAACATCGTTCCTTCCCAGGATCTCGCTCCAAGTTTGCGATGGGTTATCAATAATAATAGGTATACGATTCAACTTACGCTGAACAGCCTGCCATTTGGTGACAATGCTTTCCGTTATCACACCATTTTCATCTTTATAAAAAGCCACATGGTGATTACCATCGGGTTCAACAAACGACATGGGTTTACCGTTAGCATCCTTGCGTACCACTACCATAGTGGAAGAACTGACGTATTTGCGAACGGTGCAGATGGGGCGAGTCTTGGCATCATCAAAATAGATAGGATCTTCATCAAGGTTTTTGAGATTAGCAAGGGCTTTTGCTACGTTTGCCCGATAATCTGCACCCTCTTCAAACCCTCTGTTCAATCGTTCCAAAATTCGCTGACGAATGCCACCATCCACAATCTTATCTAAAACATCCTTTATCTTGTCTGTTACAACGATAGTTGAAAGTCCTGTCTTGGAGTCCGTCTTTAATTCTTCCTTATAGAACTCCTTTCCATTGAACAGGAAACCTTGAGCACCAATCCCCAATTTGTATTTTCTTACATATTGAGGCGTCATTGTGACACCATCGGCTTCTTGTTTCAAAATACGACCATATACAAATTCGGCATGCAAGGCTCCTCGTGGTACAATGATGCCCGTCTGCGCCAAAGTCCGTTTGCCGTTTTTAGTTACATATCGTTTGCCAGGAACCGTGATTCGGGTATTGGGACGTTGAGAGATTACGATCTTATCAATCTCATTTTTCGCTTCTGCGTAAGAAATGTGAGGTTGGACAAATATCCATTTCTCCAACATACTACGCTCTGGGTCAACCAAACGTTGATCATTGCTGCTAAGTTCTTCGAGCATTTCATCTCGACTGGCGTTGAGGGTGTTAAGGCGTTGTATCATGCCTTGTGTGGTACAAGCAATTGCAAGTGCATCCACAGCATGATGCCTGTTGTCAAGACGTTTTGTCCAGTCCTTGATGCGTTCCACCTCTACCTCCTTACCTGAATGCAATTGTTTTACCATCGCAGTAAGACCTGCTTTCTTAAAACGTTCAAAGTTCAGATCGTGCAGAAGTTCGTCATACCCCCATTGATGGCGTACAAAGTCTGTTACGCTACCACTTGTGGTATAGACATCTTTGCATACCTGCTGAAGCATCTCTACGGACTTCTTGGCAATATACTGGCTTTGGCGCAGTTGACGGTCTATAAAGTTTTCCCACAGTTCTTTGTCTTCCTCAGTCTCCTTGCCTTGGGCCTTTCTACTCATATAAGCCTTATGAGAGACTAACAGCCTGTTGAATTTGCTACGGCTTATCTTTTTCCTGTTGAACAGGTCATTGATATGGTCTATATACGCGTCAAGTCCCTCCTGTCCTTTGTCGTCTTCAATAAAATCGTATGCCGTACGCATCCCTTTCTTGCTGTTGCAACAACGACAAGAGCAAACTTGATTGGTAAAACTGTTATCGAAGAGAATACTTCTTGGGATAATGTGCTCTCGCTCAACATCGGCTCCTTTAAGGAATTCTGTCACATTAACAGGCTGTCCGCAATACATACAAGTATACTCGCTTTCTTCCCACATTTTCATTTTCATAATACGATTTCTTGTGGGCGTGAGACCATACTCTTTTATACGTTCTGCATATTCCTTATTTTGCCTTTCGTTCTGATTATTACGTTTGAATGCTTCGTTGCGTTCATCTTTGCTTTGCTTCAACTCTCTGGCAAGTTCTACACGAATTTCATCTATTGCACCTTCCTTTTCAAGAAGAGCATTTACAATGTTTACCAATTGGTTGAGAATCTTTTCAACCACAGGTTGCCTGAGTTCGTTCTTCTGGATTTGGGGAAGGTGTGTGAGCAAAACACGATCAGGATTGATTCTTCTGGAATGGTCAAAACCAGCCCGTCCACACGCTTCACTATACATCACGCCATCCATCAGATAAGGTAAGATACGTCCAATAGCCTTTGCAGACTTGTTGGCAAAACCTGCAGTACGGAAATCAAGCTTGCAGAGTTTTTCTATGCTCTCTTCATCTTCTATGCCCAGGTGGCGTAAAGCTCCTGACAGCTCATCATTATCCTTAATGGAATAAAGCATATGCCACAACTTGTACAAAGGTTGTTGTTCAGCAAGGGTGTTGTTGATTCTCTTGTGTACCTCACCCGTCTCTTCATCTACAAACTCATCAGACTCTAATTGGAAGGCTGTGAGTGAATCTACTTGTTCTTTAGGAAGGGTACTTAGAGCCTCTCGAATCTGGTATTTGGTTGTGTTCCCTTTCAGACCTTTACCTATCGCCTTTCCTGCCCACCATCCATCTTTTCTTCCAATGTTCAGTATTTTATAGAGGTCAGTCAACTTCATTACCTCATGATTATCAAGGAAATCAGCTATTGCTCTCCTTTGCTCTGGCGATATATACAGTTCATCGTTCTTTCTATTACGAATGGTAATGTTATTAGCTGTCTCAAGGATACTTGATAGTTGCGCCAACGGAGAAGTCCTTGGTGCCACCTTAGGACCGATTGTTATTTCTTTTCCATTCTTTGTAATGGTGTAAGACTCAAATTCGCAGAGTGAAACAAGATTCTTACAGGATTTCAGGTCTCGTTGATAGAAAATGATATTCTTTATTTCTTTGCAGACATCAGGCGTCAATGTGTCTGAATGGAAACGGCTTTGAACCTCTAATATCTTTTCTACTTCCTCCTCATAAGCATGGCGAGGATAGACCTGTTCCTTGATTCGATAGTTATAATACTTTTTGCCGTCAGCAGATGTTTGTTCGTTCTCTTTTAGTTTGGCAGCAAAATGCTGGCCTACTGTCAAGCCCTCAGCTTTCAAATCATCATAGCGACTATTCACTTCCTGAACATATGCGGTTTCCTTGCTGTCTGAATTACTAAGGCGTGAATGTTTATATCCTCGTTTTTGGTTGATGTGTAGAAGTACTCTGCCAAGTTCTTCTAAAGAGATCTCTTTGGAAGCAGCATCTGCTCGTTTCTGCCAAAGATCCAATGGATTCTGCTCAAAAATGAGTTTCTTGCTGGGCTCCATGCCAAGATGCTTAAGCAGGCTAATAAGAGCCTGGCGCCTGAGCTGGTATCTGTCATAGCACTTTCGGGCCGTTCTCTTGGCTGTACGATCAGCATTCTTACTGATTGCATTTCCTTTAGTATAGCCAGTTTCTTCGTCTGAACTGATAGGCACAATACGACTTCCCATCCGAATAATGCGTATCGGTACATTCTTGTCATCTTTCTCGATGAGACACCACCCAATGCTACCTACACCAAGATCCAAGCCAAGTACTTTCTTCATTTTTATCTCGATTTATTTGTTTGTTTCATTTTTATTATCTATCTTTGCACCCAGATATTGATTTAGTCAGCTATTCACAATAAGGATTATTCCGTTGTGAAAACATCCAGGGCGGGGCAACTCGCCCTTTCTTATGGCTTACAGAAAGCAATATATAAACATACAGGATATTTTAGCCGAAGTTCTACTCCCATGACTGTCGTGGGAGTTTTATAATGTCTTATATTATTGATTGCAAAGATACGAAATATTTTCGAAACTAAGGCAGATTTTTGAAAAAAAGATAAAATAAATCGAGATTTGTTTGTAAGATAAAGGATCAATGCTCATCATTGAGGCATATCTCGAAGATACTTTCGCTCGAAACTCAAAATAAATTGAAATTTATTTGGAGTTTGCTCGCTTATTCGTATCTTTGCAGCGTGAAAGGAGAAGCCAAGTAGAGCCACGATGTGCGGAACGGTGGCATCTGTGTGATGATGAGCAATTCGACCTTGCCGCTTGGTTTCCTTCACTCTCTAAGGCCGACAGTTTCACTCTGTGTTGCTGTCGGCTTCTATTTTGACATAGCGCATTACCGTTGCGGTTTCAGTTTCATAGTTTCAAAATGGAAATCAATTTTGATAAAATCTTTTGATGGAGTTGCATTAAAATTATATATAATATATAATAATATATTATTATATATTATATATATAATTCATAGGATGAAACTTTGTCAATCAGAAAAAGATTTTGAAACTTTGAAACTGGAACCGGATGCACATTTTGCTTAAGACATATAACAACTAACAACATAACAAAACCGATTTCCAAATATAAGGAATATTCACATATTAATTATTATATAATATATATTATTATAATAATATATATTATATAATAATTTTATTAGGTTATTTTGCCATCCCTGCATAATTATTTTTCATTTTGTTATGTTGTTAGTTGTTATGTGGGTTCACGAGTTCACAAGTTCACAAAAGGTGAAATCAATTGGCAAAAATAGTCACATTAAATTATATATTATGTTATATATATTATAATATATATAACATAATATATAATTATTAAGTGAATTCTGGTGTGATTGAAAAAAGGTTTTGTGAACTTGTGAACTTGTGAACTAATTCCCAAAATAGTTTACAAATCAAAGAACCAGAAAAGTCTCTCAAAAAGACTTGTACGAAACCCAAGGTTTCCCGGCATGAAAGCCGAGGTTTCATGCCAGGAAAGTCCGAGTTTCATGGCAGGAAACTCCAAGAGGCTGAAATACGAGGAAAAGAGCTGCTAAAGGCAATGTGAAACATCGGTAAATTTTGTTTACTTTCCACAAGAAAAAGGCGCGTCACTTAGATGTGAGGTGAACGAGAGCGGAATCCTCGGTGAGGAGAGACAACGCAATAAAATTATAGAATATTCTATAATAAGACGAAAAAGTTTGGGGATTTCACGTTTTTTTTGTAATTTCGCAGCCGAAATGAAGAAACTATATATTGAGACATACGGCTGTCAAATGAATGTGGCTGACTCGGAGGTCGTTGCCTCTGTGATGCAGATGGCAGGCTATGAGACCACAGAGAACCTGAAAGAGGCAGATGCCGTACTGCTGAATACCTGTTCCGTTAGAGACAATGCCGAGCAGAAGATATACCGGCGCCTGGAAGCACTCGATGCCGAGCGCCGCAACAAGGCAAGAGCTGACAGGAGTCGTCTGATTATCGGCGTATTAGGCTGTATGGCCGAGAGGGTCCAGCAGGACTTGCTGGACAATCATTACTGTGACCTCGTGGCAGGTCCTGACGCCTATCTGACTCTGCCAGACCTGATTGCCCAGGCGGAGACAGGCCATAAGGCGATGAACATTGAGCTCTCGACGACAGAAACCTATAAGGACGTGGTGCCACAGCGCATCGGACTGGGACACAAGATAGGAGGCTTCGTGAGCATCATGCGTGGCTGCAACAACTTCTGCCACTACTGCATCGTGCCTTATACCAGGGGACGGGAGCGGAGCCGCGACGTGGAGAGCATCCTGAGGGAGGTCCGCGACCTGAGAGACCGAGGTTTTAAGGAGGTGACGCTCCTGGGGCAGAATGTGAACTCATATAGTGGTGAGAGGTCAGAGGTGAGAGGTGAGAGAATACTCTTCCCGAAGTTGTTGCGGAGGGTGGCGGAGGAGGTTCCGGAGATGAGGGTGAGATTCACCACGAGTCATCCGAAGGACATGAGCGACGAGACGCTACGCGTGATTGCCGAGGTGCCTAACGTCTGCAAGCATATCCATCTGCCCGTACAGAGCGGTTCAGACCGCATCCTGAAGCTAATGAACCGTAAGTACACCCGTGAGTGGTATATGGACCGTGTGGCCGCCATTCGCAGGATCATCCCCGACTGCGGGCTATCAACGGATATCTTCGTGGGCTATCACTCTGAGACGGAGGAGGATCACCAGTTGTCGTTGAGTCTGATGCGCGAGGTGGGTTACGACTCGGCCTTTATGTTCAAGTACTCCGAGCGGCCTGGCACATACGCCTCAAAGCATCTGCCCGACGATGTGCCTGAGGAGGAGAAGATACGCCGACTGAATGAGCTGATTGCCCTGCAGACGGAGATTTCCGCCCAGCAGAACAAGAAGGACGAGGGTAAGGAGTTTGATGTGCTGGTGGAGGGATTCTCGAAGAGAAGTCGCGAGCAGCTCTGCGGACGCACGGAACAGAACAAGATGGTGGTGTTCCCTAAGGAAGGGCATCATATCGGAGAGACTGTCCGCGTCAGGATTACAAGCAGCACCAGTGCTACGCTCTTAGGAGAAATTGCTAAAATCTAAGCTTAGAGCATGAAAGAATTCATCAATGTGTTGCGGAGGTTTGTGCCGCCATATAAAAAATACCTGATAGCATCGGTGGTGTTCAATATCCTGTCGGTGATATTGAACGTGTTCTCCTTCGCGGCCCTGATTCCTATCCTGCAGATCATCTTCAAGACAGGCGACGGAGAGTCGGCCACACAAATGATGGCGTGGGACTGGAGCAATGCCCAGGAGGTGCTGATGAACAACATGAACTACGTGGTGAACGGTCTCATCAGCGACCTCGGACCTACGACGGCCCTGCTGATCATCGGACTGTTCCTCGCCTTGATGACCTTCCTGAAGACAGGTGCCTACTTCCTCTCCTCAGCCACGATCGTACCCATCCGCACGGGTGTGGTGCGCGACATCCGCAATCAGCTCTACCGTAAGATCAACGCCCTGCCGCTGGGATTCTTCTCCGAGGAGCGCAAAGGGGATATCATTGCCCGTATGAGCGGTGACGTGCAAGAGATCGAGAACAGTATCATGTCGTCGTTGGAGATGCTCTTCAAGAACCCCATCCTCATTCTGGGCTACTTCGCCATCCTGCTGTTCATCTCGTGGCAGCTGACACTCTTCACACTCATCATCGTACCGTTGATGGGATGGTTCATGGGTTGGGTAGGCCGTAAGCTGAAGGCCCAGAGCGTGAAGGCCCAGGCCCTGTGGAGCGACACGATGAGTCAGGTGGAGGAGACACTCGGCGGCCTGCGTATCATCAAGGCCTTCTGTGCCGAGGAGAAGATGAACAAACGGTTCGACCAGATCAACTCCGCCTATCGCAACGATATCATGCGGGTGAACATCCGTCAGTCATCGGCCCACCCCATGTCGGAGTTTCTGGGCACCATCATGATTGTCATCGTACTGTGGTTTGGCGGTATGCTTGTGCTCAACACCCACACGCTCTCGGGTCCCATCTTCATCTACTATATGGTGATGCTCTACTCCATCATCAATCCCCTGAAGGACTTCTCCAAGGCTGGTTACAACATCCCCAAGGGTCTGGCCTCGATGGAGCGTGTGGACAAGATACTCATGGCAGAGAACACCATCAAGGAGCCTGTCAACCCCAAGCACATCAGCAGTTTCGAGCACCAGATAGAGTTCCGGCATGTGAGTTTCGCTTACGGCGAGAACTACGTACTGAAGGACATCAACCTCGTGATCCCCAAGGGCAAGACCATCGCCCTCGTCGGACAGAGCGGCAGCGGCAAGTCGACACTGGTAGACCTCATCCCGCGCTACTACGACGTGCAGGAGGGAGAGGTGCTCATCGACGGCATCAACGTGAAGGAACTGGGCATCTACGACCTGCGACAGCTCATCGGCAACGTGAACCAGGAGGCCATCCTCTTCAACGACTCGTTCCGCAATAACATCTCCTTTGGCGTGGACAATGCCACCCAGCAGCAGATCGAGGAGGCAGCGCGCATCGCCAACGCCTACGACTTCATCATGGCCTCTGAGCAGGGCTTCGACACGAACATCGGCGATCGTGGCGGGCGGCTCTCTGGCGGTCAGCGGCAGCGTGTGAGCATCGCCCGTGCCATATTGAAGAATCCTCCCATACTCATCCTCGACGAGGCCACCTCGGCCCTTGACACAGAGAGTGAGCGCTTGGTGCAGGATGCCCTGGAGCGACTGATGAAGACGCGCACCACGGTGGCCATCGCCCACCGCCTGAGTACCATCAAGAACGCTGACGAGATCTGCGTGCTCCACGACGGACGCATTGTGGAACGCGGCACCCACGAGGAACTGTTGAGTACTGACGGTTATTATAAGAGATTGCATGAGATGCAGAGTTAAGTTCCTGACGAGAGTCTACCTCTGGACGGTGCTGGTGTTCATCATCGCCAAGGTGGTGTTCATGCTGGCGTGTAAGCCCGACAGCATGGGCGACCTGTGGCAGGTCATCACCCACGGTCTGTCGCTCGACCTCTCCACAGCCCTCTACATCCTGATCATCCCCTTCCTGCTGACGATGGTATCTGTGTGGTGGAAGGCCCCCAAGACCATCCGTCGCATACTCATAGGCTATTTCGCCATCATCTCCTTCGCTATGGTCCTGGCCTTCGTGGCTGACACGAGCCTCTACCCTTTCTGGGGCTTCAAGCTCGACGCCTCCTGTCTGCAGTACCTCTCCACACCCACTGAGGCGATGGCCAGCGTGACGACAGGGTATCTGATCGTCAGACTAGTCATACTCGTGATACTCGTGATACTCGTATTCCTGGGATATACACACCCCGATATTCCACTCCTGCCATCTCGTCATCGCCTTGTCGAGACGGTGGTCTGGCTGGCCTGCATACCGCTGATCGTCATCGGCATCCGAGGAGGACTGGGAGAGTCGACGACCAACATCGGACAGGTGTACTTCTCGCAAGATCAGTTCCTCAACCACTCGGCAGTCAACCCCGTGTTCAGTTTCATCGCCTCGTTCGAGAAATCGGCAAGCAACAACATCGTCTACCATTATATGGACGACGAGCAGTGCCAGCAGATCATCAGCGAATACTACAACACCCGGAGTGAGGATGCAGACACCCTCCTGAATACCCAGACGCCCAACATCATCCTGATTCTTCTGGAAGGCTGTGGCGGAACCTTCACGGACATAGGCGGGCGCACGGACATCACCCCTCACCTGAACCAGCTCAGCAAGGAGGGCGTGTACTTCGCCAACTGCTTTGGCAACACCTGGCGTACAGACCGTGGTACCGTCTGTGCATGGAGCGGCTATCCGTCGTTCCCCTCGATATCGGTCATGAAGATACCCTCGAAGTCGCGCACCCTTCCCAATATCGCCAAGACACTGCAGACAGAGCGAGGCTACAACACCAGTTACCTCTATGGTGGCGACATCAACTTCACCAACATGCGCAGTTACCTGATTTCAGGCGGTTTCCAGACGCTGGTGTCGCAGGACGACTATACGGCCGAGGAGCGTTCCACCTCCAGATGGGGTGTGTGCGACGGCATCACCTTCGAGACGCTCTACAAGATGGCCACGGAGACCAAAGGTCCGTATCTCATTGGCTACTCCACGCTGAGCAGTCATGCCCCGTGGGATGTGCCCATCAAGAAGTTGGACGATGAGATCCTGAATGCCTTCTACTACCTGGATCAGTGTCTGGGGAGTTTCATTCAGAAGTTCCGTAAGACAGAGGCCTGGAAGAACACCCTGCTCATCCTGGTTCCTGATCATGGCATCCCTTACAAGGAGATTGGCGAGAACACCCGTCTGATGAACCATATCCCGATGATCTGGACTGGTGGTGCGGTGAAGGAGCCGCGACGTATAGAACAGGTGTGCAACCAGACAGACCTGCCTGCCACGCTTTTAGGACAGTTAGGTCTCAACCACGACGAATACACCTTCAGCCGTGATGTCATGAGCAGCACATATACCAAGCCCTTCGCCATACACACCTGTACGGAGGGTTACTCGATGTACGACAGTGTGAGTTTCGTGAACTACGACATGATCAGCGACAGGGTGGTCGTTGAGGAGGGGGCCAATACCCAGAACCTCATGCAACGGGCAAGGGCCATCCTGCAGGCATCGACAAAAGACTTGAACGAACGATGAAACGGATTCTCAGCCAGATATACGCCCCTGTGGTGGCAGTCCTTTGGAACCTACTGCTCGTGTATCTCGTCTATCAGGTGGCGCGTCTGGCGTATTATGCTGAGAACGCCAGTCTCTTCACCCCCCTCTTTGGAGAGGGCATGGGCGATGTGTTCCGTGGCGGACTGCTCTTCGACACTTCTGCCATCATCTACACCAACGCCCTCTACATCCTGCTGATGCTTCTGCCCTGGCACAAGAAGGAACATAGAGGCTACCAGCTGTTCTGTAAATGGCTCTTCATGATTGTCAACGGTCTTGCCCTGGCCATCAACCTTGCTGACTCCGTGTACTTTCGCTATACCCTGCGCCGTACGACGACCACGGTGTTCAGTGAGTTTTCCAACGAAGGCAACCTCGGCAGCATCATCGGCACGGAGTTCCTGAACCATCTGTATCTCGTGCTGTTATTTGCTGTCGTCGTGGCAGCGCTTTGGCTGCTCTATGCCATGCCCCGTCTTTATGATCGCAGGATATCGCACTGGGGGCGCTACTACCTGGTCTGCCTGCTCTCCCTGGCACTGGCTGTGCCGCTCTGTGTGGCAGGCATACGCGGAGGATTCACCACAGCCGTACGTCCCATCACCATCTCCAACGCCAACCAGTACACCCCACGGCCTACTGATGCCGCCCTTGTGCTGAACACCCCCTTCTCGCTGATCCGTACCATCGGAAAGAACGTGTTCACGGTGCCTCACTACTTCGACACCCCCGAGGCACTGACGGCTGTCTACACCCCCGTCCATCATGCCAGTCTTACCAATGATACTGGCTTTGTTAAGAAGAATGTGGTCGTGCTGATCGTCGAGAGCTTCGGCCGCGAGTACATCGGAGCCCTCAATAAGGGTCTCGAGGGAGGCAGATATCAAGGCTACACCCCCTGCGTGGACTCCCTCATCAGCCACAGCACCACCTTCACCCACTCCTACTGTAACGGTCGTAAGAGCATCGACGGTATGCCCTCCATCCTGTCGAGCATCCCTATGTTCGTGGAGCCTTTCTTCCTGACACCCTCCTCGATGAACGACTATACGGGTCTGGCAGGCATTCTCGCTGCAGAAGGTTATGAGACGGCCTTCTTCCACGGTGCACAGAATGGCAGCATGGGCTTCCAGGCTTTCGCACAGAAGACGGGCTTTCAGCATTATTTCGGACGTACGGAGTATGAGGCAGCCCACGGCACAGACGACTTCGACGGCACCTGGGCCATCTGGGACGAACCGTTCCTGCAGTATTATGCCGAGGAGATGAGCCGTATGCGAGAGCCCTTCATGACGGCCGTCTTCACAGCCTCCAGCCATCACCCCTTCGTCATTCCGGAGAAGTACCAGCAGCAATTCCATGAGGGGAAACTGGAGATCCACAAGTGCATCCGCTATACCGATATGGCCATCGGACGGTTCTTCGAGACCGCCAGCCGTCAGCCTTGGTTCCGCAACACCGTTTTCGTGCTGACCAGCGACCACACCAATATGAGTGACCATCCTGAATACCAGACAGACCTTGGCGGATTCTGTTCACCTATTATTGTATACGATCCCAGCCAACCTACCGGTGAGATGCAAGACAAGATCGCCCAACAGACAGACATCCTGCCAACGGTACTCGGTATGATAGGCTATCAGAAACCCCACCTCGGCTTCGGCATCGACCTCTTCAATACGCCTGCGTCAGACACCTGGGCAGTAAACTATCTGAACGGCATCTATCAGTATGTGAAAAACGGATACGTGCTCCAGTTCGACGGTCAGCAGACGAAAGCCGTCTATGCACTCAGCGACTCACTGATGCAGCACAATCTTTTGGGACATTATCCAGCACAAGGTCAGATGGAACAGGAAGTCAAGGCCATCATCCAGCAGTATATGGAGCGGATGACGCAGAACCGCCTCCTACCCTAAACCTCTCACTTCAAAAACTTGTACCAGGGTTTCCTGGGGGGAGCGGGGATGTTATCAGGATGGTCTTTGGCGATCACCTTCCCGTCGATCACCTCGAAACGCTCGTTAAACTCCTCTCGCGTACGCTTCCACCTGTCGTGACTCCACAGCCAGAACTCAGGCGCACGACGGATACTCTCCTCCAACAGTCGGAAATACGCATCCGTAATCTCATAGTCGGCCATCTTCTGAGGCTCACGCGTAATCAGCTTGAACGTCGCCTCGTAATAACCACGACGCACACGACGGATATCAAGGAAAAACACGGCGTGGTTCACCTTCTTCACAATCCTCTCCGTACCCGTGAGTACAGGGGTATCGTGATGCAGGAAGTCCACCCAATGATGGATATTCACCCAGTGGGGTTTCTGGTCTGCTATATAGCCGATGACCACGGGCTGATTCTCACGACGGTACCTGACGATCTCTCTCAACGTGTCCTTCATAGGTATGCACACAGCCCCCAGCCGCTGGCGCGACCTCAGGAACAGACGGTCGAAGTCGCTGTTCTCTATGGGATGGTATATCTGTCCGCACTGAGCCTTCGGCGTCACCCACAACGGCAGCGACGTCACCCACTCCCAGTTGCAGAGGTGCCCCAAGAACACGGCACACGACTGTCCGCTCTCTATCACCTCGTCTACCTGTTCCGCGCCTTTGAAGACCATCCTTCTGCGCAGGTTCTCCTTGCCGATGGTCATCAGTTTCACCGACTCTGCCAGGTAGTCGCAGAAGAAATGATAGAATCCCTTTTCAATCCTCTTTAGCTCGTCTTCAGATTTCTCAGGGAACGCGCTCTCCAGATTCGTCCTCACCACCCTGCGCCTGTAGCCCAGCAGCCTGTAGAGCAACAGGAACAGCCCATCGCTAATCACGTAGTGCACCCTCAGGGGCAATAGCGACAGCAGGTACCATCCCGCCAGTAGGAGGTAATACAGGATCTTCATGGGTGATAGTTCTTGTACGGTTCTTCCAGGTTCAGATAGTGGAAGTTATGCTGACGCTGATGGTCGCCGTCAGGGATCGTCATATAGTCGCCATACTTATTCGTCAGATAGGTGTCATATTGCTCCACGCCCAGCGCCTGTATGCCCTCAAAGTCATAGGGCGTAGGCGTACCCAGGATGGTCTTCGCCATGATACCCTTCGTGCCGTCGTCGTAATCGGCCACCAGTCGGCAACTGTCGTAGTCGTAAGTTGTCAGGATCTGGCGTATCTTCCTCTGCACCTTAGCCAGCGAGTATAGTTTTCTGCAGAGCAGGGGGATCCAGCTACTGGGGCCGTGGCCGTGCTTATACGGATCACGGAACAGCAGATAGAGCACGCGCTTGTAGTATTCGTACCTTCCGAAGTGCCACTTCTGTCGCAGCCAGCCCTCAGGGGCTCCGTCGATGGGGAACACGTCCATATACACCCCTCCCAGATACTTCAGGTGCATCCTCTCGATGATCGTCGTACTGCCATCCTGCACCTTCGCGAAAGGCAGCGGATAGACCTCGTCGTTCTCAGCACACACCATCTCGTAAGGCTCTGGCAGCCACTCCTTGCAATGGGCTATCAGCTGGTCGTAGTCAGGTCGCGGCATCGCTATGTCGAGGTCGTCATCCCAGGGGATGAAACCCTGATGACGTATGGCACCGATCATCGTGCCTGCCCAGATGTAATAGCGCAACCCATGAGCCTTACAGACAGCATCGACGGCCTGCAGATTCTTGAGAATTCTTAATTGGAGCGGACGTATTTCGTAAAGTGCCATAACCTTTTTGAGTGCAAAAATACAAATTTTCCACTATTCACTATTCACTTTTCACTTTTTTTTGTATCTTTGTGCCAAAATTTTTCAGTAAGATGAACAAAAGGAAGATATATTATCTTTTGCACAACGGCAAGAATAGCAATCTGAAGTTTTTCATCAAAGGCTATCTGCGTGAGTACACACCCAAGTTTTTCGACCAGTGGAGCCTGGATCGCATCCTGCGCAGTCTCGACGAGCGGTCTGACAAGGACGATATCCTGAAGCGCGTGGCCTACTATTGCAAGCTGGAGGCCGACACCCCCTACGACCGTCAGGCGTGGGACGAGAAAGCCATCTGCCTGCGCAACCAGCCTATGCTGCCACAGAAGGTGTACTACTTCGACGCCATGGAGATAGCCCGCTATTTCGACCAGAGCCTGCGTTGGACCATCAAGTCTGGCGACATCACCGACCTGATGCCTGTGCCTACGGTCGTCAAGAGCCGTCCTTTAGGCGACGACAACCAGAACTCCATCATCCTGAAGCTTGAGAAGAACCGTCACTTCCTCTTTGTCGACGACAAGAAGCCCTGGCGCGAGAAGAAACCCGTAGCCATCTTCCGTGGTGACCTGGGTCCCCGCAAGGAGAACCGCGATGTGTTCATGAACCTCTTTGCCGACGGTCAGAGTAAGATGATCGACGCTGCCTCTACGAATCGCAGCGAGGCTCATCCTGAATGGCAGAAGGGAAAGATGACCATCGGCGAGCACCTCGACTACAAGTTTGTCATGTCGCTGGAGGGCAACGATGTGGCCTCTAACCTCAAGTGGGTGATGTCGTCGAATTGCATCGCCGTCACTCCCCGTCACACCCGTGAGACCTGGTTCATGGAGGGCACCCTCATTCCCAACTACCATTATATCGAGGTGAAGGATGACTTCTCCGACCTTGAAGAGCGTCTGCAGTACTACATAGACCACCCCGATGAGGCCGAGGCCATCATCCAGCATGCCCACGAGTACATCGACCAGTTCCGCGACCTGAAGCGCGAGCGCCTGATTTCCTTGCTGGTGCTGAAGAAATACTTTGAGATTACCAACGGACGCTACAAATGATCTTTGCCCGCGATAAGAGCCAGATGTGCAACAATCTGTTGCAGTACGCCCATGTGTATGCCTGGGGGAGGGAGCACGGGCGAAAGGTGATTTCCATGCGCTTCAGCTATAAGTATCAGTATTTCCATATCTGTCACACTTCGCTGACGGGCTTCGGATGGTATCTCCTGGCGAAGTATCTGGCGGCAGTAAAGATTCTGCCGACGGCCAGTTTCAAGCATGCAGACTGCGACCGTGAGGCATTGGAACGGATGATGCTCCGTCACAGGCATATTGTGGTGAGCGGATGGAACGTGAGGTTCTACGACCTCTTCCTGAAGTATCGTCAGGAAATCTGCGATCTGTTCAGGATTGACGACTGTTATACGACGCCTGTGAAGAAAAAGATGGGGGACATCTGTGATTCACCATCTGCCACTTTACGCCTGGGCGTGCATATCCGCCGTGGCGACTATGCGAAGTGGAACGACGGCATCTATTGCTATGACGATGAGACGTATGCCCGTCATATCAACAGGTTTGCCGAGATGCACAAGGACAGCGAGGTGCACGTGTTTCTCTCCACCAACGACTCATCGGTGACAGAGGAGAAGTATCAGGAACTGTGTCCGAAGGTGCATGTCCACGCCTTCCAGGGCAGCGCCCCTGAGGATCTGTTCATGTTGTCGGAGTGTGACTATCTGATAGGTCCTCCCAGCACTTTCTCGCTGGTGGCCGCCATGTACAGGGATATTCCTCTCTACCGTATGGATACTGCCGATGAACGTCAGATGACGGCAGAGCGTTTCCAATTGTTTGATTTCTGGTTCAGACGGATTATCTGACCACCCGATAGCCTGCGATAGTGAGCAGCAGGTCTGGCAGGTCTTCGGTATTGAAGGGTTGCCGTGACATCTGTTGCAGTTGTGCCATGACCTCAGGATGGGTTGTACGGAAGGCTTCTGTGGTATAGACCACGAAGGGGATCCTTTGGGCTGCTTCCACCGAGGCCTGGTTGCTGGTGTTGGCATGGGAACAGTAGTCGGGCGAGGACTCGTAGATATCGAGGCCGTGGTCAGGGAAGTAGATGGCGATGGCGCGACGGTCCTTCAGCGTGGCGAAGAGGCGGGCCACGATGGCATCGTTGTAGAGTGTGGCATTGTCGTAGGTGGCCAGGTCCTCGCGTTGTGACTCCAGACGGTCAGGATAGTCTGCTTCCTTAAAACGGTCGTATGTGGACGGGTATCTCTCACGGAAGTTCACGTGCTGTCCCATGAGATGCACAAACACAACCTCCTGTCTCTTGTCAACAGTAAGCCGTGAACTGTAAACAGTTTCCTTCATATACTTCTCCACGCACGACAGCAAGATGCCATCTGGCCGTGAGTCTTGCTCGCCCTCGCCTGTCACAGAGGTGAAGTGCACGGTGTCGCAGAGGTTGGCGAAGGATGCCGTAACGTTGTCGTGCCAGCCTGTCCGTGCCTGATTAGAGAACCAAGCCGTGTGATAGCCTGAGCATTGCAGCATCTCCGGCAGCGTAAGACAGGTGAACCAGTCGTCAGGGGAGTCGTTGCTGAGATTGTGGGATAGGTCAGCACCGTAGGTGCTCATGAATCGTTTGAAGGCCTCCGACGTGTGGGTATCGGCAGCCGTTACTTGTTGGAATACGATGAGTTGTCCGCTGTCCCTAAGTGCCCTGAGACGTGGATTGGTAGGCTTGTCGTATCCGTAGAGCGAGCTATGGCTCCTGCTAAAACTCTCTCCGAAGACCAGCATGATCATGTCGGGATGGCTGTCGCGAGTGGCTTGCATTTCTGGGTGATGAAGGTATTCGGAGAGGTCTTTCTGTTCTGTGCGCAACAGGCCTTCAATACGTCCCGGGAGGGTGTAGAAGGAGAAACCCAGGCAACAGCACCCCACCAGCACAGCCATTCCAAGCCCCTTCAGCAGCTTCCCGGATGGTTTCTTATATCGGCGGGAAATGCACCAGACGAAGAGGGCGAAGACGAGGATGACCGTGACACAGTAGGAGATGATCAGCGAGGGAGTGATATAAGTCTGCATGAACTCGTTGGTCTCGTCTGCGTTGGTGCCTGCCACCAGGGCTATCATCACCTTATCCACAGGTGTGCCGAAACTATACCAGCAACAGGTGAGCGTGGCGAAGTAGACTGAGATCACCAGTGAGAAGAGCAGGAACAGGGGCTTCAGAAGATGGGGGGAGAGCTGTGCGACCAGTCGGCAGACCAGCCACATGGCGATGGCCATCATGTAGTTGGCACCAAGAATGAGGAAGCTCTTGACGATGTCGCCGTCGTGGATGGTATAGAAGAGCACATCGGCTATCGCTGTGAACAGCGTTGCCATGAGCACGAAGGCCACATCGCGACCCGTTATCTTCTCCACAAGTCGTAGCACATTCTTACCCATGCCAATGAATAGAGGTAAACATCGATGTATAGTGTGCCATTCAGGAATCCGTGGATATCCTTAGGCACAAAGAGGTCGACGGGTACGATGCCGAAGAACACGAACATCGCCCAGAACAGCACCTTGTCTGTCAGCGTGTGGCTCTCCTGCAGATAGTACCAGAGCATGTAGCCCGAGAGGGCAATGAGATAAGTATGCGTCTCCGAGGAGTCGCCAAACACGATGATCCATCCCATCAGTACAGCCAGCACGGTGGCTCGGAATCGGAAGTCGCCCCACCGCCTGTGCTGCCAGAAGAACGTCACCACCACAAAGCCCACCATCAGCAGTTGGATGATCCTATAGTGCGTCAGCAGATAGCGCAATGGCCAGGCGTAGAGCAGCGATACATAGTAGGTGTCCGTCTGGTGCTGCGCCAGCATGTTCCACCAGTTCTGGTAGCACGGCAGCAGTCCGTCGAGGCCCGTCTTCAGAGCTGGCGAGAGTGCCAGCAGCACGCCGATGGCGAAGGCGTAAAAGAGTCGTCGCCAGGGTTTCGGATAGGCGAACAACAGCAACAGTTCCACCACGCCATAGACCTTGGTCATGGTCGACACCATGATCAGACAGACAGCCCAGAAGCCGTGGCCGCGTTCCAAGAGTGAGTAGGCAAAGAGGAAACAGTAAGCCACCACGATGTTCATCTGGAACGGGAAGACGCTCTGTTCCAGAATCAGCAGCAACGAGAGGAATATCTTCAGCTTGTAGTCGTCGTACTGTTTGGGCAGCGTGAATACCGAAAGCGCGAAAAGCGAGTAGTTGCACAGGTTCCACACGAAGGGTCCCAACCACTTGGGCAGGACGGCAATCGGCAGGTAGAGCACAGAGAACACGGGGGTATAGAGGAAGTATCTCCCATGGGCATCCACGAAGTCCTGGGTGTAGGGGTTGATGCCGTTCCAGAAATCTATCGTCGAGTCGGTATATACCAGATAGTTGGCATATCTCAGACGGAATGTCTCTAAGGCCGTGGCCACAATAGCCACCACCAAACCCAGCACGAAAGCGGAGATCTTAGGATTCTGACGAAGGCTGTTTGGTACTGTCGGTTTCATGCCGCTTGCCGTTGTAAGAGTTGATAAAATAGCCGGGTCTTCCCTTCACCTCGTTGAACACACGCCCCAGATACTCACCGAGTATGCCGAGACTCAGCAACTGCACGCCCCCCAGGAAGAGCACCGTCACCATAATCGTGGGATAGCCCTGCACGGGATCACCATAGAGGTTGGTCATCAGAATGATGTATATGAGATAGGCAAACGCTACGGCCGACACCACCACGCCCATGACCGATGCCAGTCGCAACGGGGCTGTGGTAAACGATGTGATACCGTTCACGGCCAGATTCATCAGCGACCACACGCCCCACTTGCTCTTGCCCTCCAGCCGCTCCTGCTGCTGGTAGTAGATGCCTTTCTTGTGGAACCCTATCCACGAGTACATTCCCTTCGTATTGCGCTCACTCTCACGCATCTGTCTGAGGGCAGCCACGCACGAGTGGTCCAGCAGACGGAAGTCGCCTGTGTCCTTTTGTATGGGAATCCGCGTCATCTTCTGCAACACCTTATAATACCATTGCGAAGTCTTGCGCTTCAGCCACGACTCCTGGCTGCCCTGGCGCTGGGCATACACGTCGTCATAGCCCTCCTCCCAGTACCTGAGCATCTCGGGGATCACGTCTATGGGATGCTGCATGTCAGCATCCATGATGATGAGCGCATCACCCTGGGCATAGTCGAAGCCTGCCATCATGGCCACCTCCTTGCCGTAGTTGCGGGAGAGGTCGATGTAGTTATAGTGCGGATCGCTCTCGTGAAGCCTGATCATCTGCTGCAGCGTATGGTCGGTACTCCCGTCGTTCACCATCAGGAACTCCCACTCGTAGTTGGGATTGTCGGCTATCACCTTCTTCATGTTCTCGATGATCAACGGGAACGATGCCTCCTCGTTATAGGCGGGCAATAATATGGTCACCTTTTTCATCATCATGCCTGTAATTTCGCTGCAAAGTTAGCAAAAACTTTTCACTTTTCACTTTTCACTCTAAACTTTTCACTTCTCACTTAAAACTTTTCACCTTTCACTTCTCACTTTTCACTTTTTTTCATTACCTTTGCACCCGTAATCATTTACCTCATGATCAAAAAAGAGACCTACGGCGAGTTCGTGCGTTTTGCTGTGGTGGGAACCACCTCAGCCACGATTAACTATGTCATCTACTGGATACTCCAGCATTGGGTCAACGTCAATATAGCCTATACGGTGGGCTACGTGATCAGTTTCTTCGCCAATTACTATATGACGGCCCACTTCACCTTTAAGGAGAAAGCATCGGCAAAGAACGGCATCGGCTTCGGCGGCGCCCATTTCGTGAACTACTGCCTGCATATCGTTCTACTCAACTTCTTCCTGTGGATTGGCTTCAGTCGAGAACTGGCCCCGCTGGGCGTGCTCGCCATCGCCGTCCCTACGAACTTCCTGATGGTGAGGTTTGTATTCAAACACTTTAAGCGGAAGGACGATGATCATCGGATATGACGCCAAGCGCATCGTGCGCAACGGTACCGGACTCGGCAGCTACGGACGAACGCTCGTGAACGATATCGCCCGAGTGAATCCCAGCCTGCGCCTGAACCTCTATGCGCCAGACAAGGGACGCGACGACCTGCGCGAACAGATCATCACAGCCCCAGGCCTCACGTTCTGCTATCCGAAGGACTGTCACCTGCCTTTAGACAAGGCGCTCTGGCGCAGTCGTGGGATCGTAAAGGACCTGAAGAACGACGGTGTGCAGTTGTATCATGGGTTGTCAGGCGAACTCCCATGGGGCATCCGCAAGAGTGGCATCCGTAGCATCGTCACCATCCACGACCTCATCTTCCTGCGTCATCCGGAGTTTTATAACTGGATAGACACGAAGATCTATGCCTGGAAGTTCCGTCAGACTATTCGCGAGGCCGACCATATCATCGCCATCAGCGAGTGCACAAAGCGCGACATCATGGAATTCGGCCATATTGGCGACAACCATATCTCCGTCATCTATCAGAGTTGTTCCCCTCGCTTCAAAGCCTGCCCGGAAGGGGAGCAGGAGAAGATCCGCCTCCACTACGGTCTTCCACAACGTTTCATCCTCAATGTCGGCACCATCGAACGACGGAAGAACATTCTTCTGGCCGTCAAAGCCCTGACAGATCTCCCAGAAGACCTGTCGTTGGTCATTATTGGCCGCCATACCAGCTATACTAACGAGGTGCTCGATTACGTGAACACCCACGGCCTGAACCAGCGGGTTTTCTTCCTGCACGGTGTGCCCGACGAGCATCTTCCGGCCCTTTATGCCCAGGCAGAGGCGTTTGTCTATCCGTCGCTCTACGAGGGTTTCGGCATCCCCATCATCGAGGCCATCAGCAGCGGCCTGCCTGTGGTGGCCTGCACAGGATCCTGCCTCGAGGAGGCTGGTGGCCCAGACAGTCTTTACATAGCCCCTGACGATGCCGAGGGGATGGCAGCCGCTATCCGTCAGGTGTTGAAGGGAGCCCCTGGCCGCGAGGCTCGCATCGAGCGCAGCCGCGACTATATCCGCCGCTTCGAAGGCAACGATGTCGCCAGCCAGGTGCTCGACCTCTATCGCAGCCTCCTGTAATCTAAAACTTCCACCTCACCTGCAAATCAAGGTCCGTAAGCGACGAGCCCTCTACCTCTTGGTAGCCGCTGCCCGTAGAACTACGGTCGAAGTAATCCGTCACACCAGCCTTTGCCGTCAGCATCAACTTCTTTCCGATGGTGGCCCTCGCCATCAGCCAGTAACGGATGCCATCGCCATAGAACTGCGCCATCGAATAGGTATAGAGCGGGCCTGACTCATAGAGATACAAACGACTATCATAACCGTCGGTATGGAAGTAGCCCACCCCGCCGTTCAGCCTCAGCCACTTCTTGGTAAACAACAGGCTACTGCTGACCATCGCGCCCCACTCTCCCTGCATCCGACAACCGTCCATCTGCAAACAACCGCCGAATCCTCTAGCTCCTGCATAGTCAGCACCCAGTCTGGCACGATGTTCCCAACGGTTTGTCAGCGTTTGCTTATCCTCGCTGTCCTTCTGCTTCAGTCGGAGCCTGTAGCGCCCGTTGATGGTCCAGCTTCGTTTCTGCCAGACGGCCTGCAGCATATTGTCCCACGAATAAGACGACTGCGACACCTGATACTTCGCCCAGGCGAAATAGGCATAATCGGTATAGGCCGATAATCGCAGGGCAGCGGCGGGTTGCCAGGTAAGACCGAGGTAGACGCCGCTTTCGTTTTGAACCTTCCCTCCATCGCTGTAACTCTGGGCATCGAGAGCGTTATAGGCGTATGAATAGAAGCGCTGGAGCACCACCATGCTGACGATATCGCTGAGTCGCAGACTGGCGCTGTTGATAGTGGCCAGATGACCCTTGCGGTCTGTGGCCGTCTCTCCGCTGAGGGCTACTCTCGGCGAGGCATAACCATAGTCGAGGCTCAGGTTCAGGAAGTCTGTGCCCTGAGGGTAGTGACGGCGATAGAGGATAGAGGTATTGGGCTTCAGTTCCCTGTCGAGATGGGTGTAGAGCGTGTTGATGCCGAGACGGAGCCCGTGATTCTGATAGCGCAGGCTGCCGCCCGTCTTCAGCGCGTGGAGGTTGTGCTTCTTCGCCATCTCCGTTTCCGTGCGATGATAGTCGGTATCGAGGATGGTGGCTGCTGTGCCGTCCTTGTTCAGCGTAGCATCGGCAGGACTATACGAGGCAAAGGCCGTCAGTTTTAGTCCTCTGCCCACATCGACGGTGGCTGCCAATCCTCTGAGACTGCCTGCGGATCGTGAGGAGTGGGCACGCAGGGTGTAGGCCGAGCGTCCCAGATTCTGCAACATCGCCAGTTTGCCTAAGCTGAAGCTGTTGTTCATTACCAACCCCATACCCATCGACACGCGGTAGTTGCCCACGACCAACGACTCCAGTCGTCCCATATTGCGCAGCTGCAGGTACATCGAGTAGTAGTCATAGCCCCAGCGGTTCTCGTGGGCCAGGAAAGGCTCGCCAGCATCCTGAGCCCCCACAAGCCCGGCCTTCACCTGATCGCCGTAGCTGAACTGGTAGCGCAGCCAATGGCGGTATTTCGGCCCCAAGTAGCCTTCCTTGTCACCCTTGCGCTCATAGAAAGGCACGCGGCCCGTCGCCATCAGCTCATGATGGCCATACTGAGCGACGTCCTTGATGCTTGGTGGTTTCTGGCGTTCGTCATCGTCCTTCTCGTCTATATATATAAAATAGGTGAGCAGTCGTCGCTGCGAGTAGTCCAGTTCCCTGATCATCGCCAGCTCGCCGAGCGACTCCATCCGCCCGTAGCGCCACAGATATTCCATGATGCCCTCCACCTGCTGGGCCGAGAGAAAGGGAAGTTCCTCCAGCTGTTCCCTGGTCACGCGGTTGATATCCATCGGATGCTGCTCCAGCTCGCACAGCAGCTCATAGGTCTCCTCCCACGTTGCCGAACCAGCATCTTCTGCCGTCATCACCTCGTTCAGATACTGCTCCCAAGGCCGTTGCTCCTGGGCCATCACGCCCGTCGCCAGCCACAACCATAGACATACGATTCGTGTCTTCATCGTCATTCGAGTTTAAGTATAACGGGGACAAAGGTACACTTTTTTTTTAGACAAAAGAACAAAAGAAACATAAAAAAGTATGTTCTTATGTTCTTTTGTCTAAAAATTCGTATCTTTGCAAGCAAAAACAGTCAGATTATGGATGCAAAACGGATATTGAAGTACCTGAGACAACTTTCGGCCAACAACAACCGCCCTTGGTTTCAGGATCACAAGCCAGAGTATGAGGCCGTCAGGGCCGACTTCGAGCGTGGCGTGCAGCAGGCGCTGGAACGTATCGTGACCTTCGACAACTCGATCGCCCATCTCACGGTGAAAGACTGTACCTACCGTTTCTATCGCGACACCCGCTTCTCCAACGACAAGTCGCCCTACAAGAACCACCTCGGCGCCTACATCTCCGCCCACGGCAAGAAGTCGCTTCACGGAGGCTACTACCTGCACTTGGAGCCTGGCCATTGCATGGTGGCCTGTGGCAACTACTGGCTGCCCACCAACATCCTCACCTCGTGTCGCAACGAGATCATGGGCAACACCGAGGAGTGGCTCCGATGCGTCCAGAGTCCGGAGTTCCTGAAATACTTCGGCAGTCCTGTGTCCAGCAGTTTCCCCTCACCCACCGATGTGTCGAGCTGGGACCAGCCCCAAGGTTTCGGCCTTGAGCGACTGAAGACCTGTCCCTCAGGCTTCCCCCGCGACTGGGAATACCTCGACTATCTGCGCCAGAAGGACTACTGCTGCTGGCATCAGGTGCCCGATGATTTCTATCAAGGCGACGCCTGGCTCGATGAGGCCAAGCGCATGTTCCTCGCCGCCAAACCCATGATGGACATGATGAACGCCGTAATCGACGATTACGAGTAGTCTTATTCAGGTGCAAATATTGGCAATTAATCTGAAAGTTCCAAATAAAATGCTAAAAAAGGGGATATCTTTCTTGTTTATGGAATAATAAAACTATCTTTGCGCTCAAAAAGACCACATAATCGAGGTGTAACGGATATGCGAAGGATGGGGACCATCATATTGGCAATAGCCTTGGGCCAGCAGATGCTGGCGCAAGAGCAGAGGCTGACCGCTGAGCAGGTGCTGGCGGAGATGGACTCGCCGACGTTTGTGCCCACGGTAAAGGTGGGTAAGGTGTTGCACGAAGGCGACAGCATACAGTATATGGAGATGAACAACGTGTATGTGTATCCCCAGCTGACGTTCAAGAACAAGAAACAGGCACAGGCTTATATGCGGCTCGTGACCAACGTGAAGAAGGTGCTCCCCATCGCCAAGGAGGCCAGGCAGATGCTCATTGAGACGACGGAGTATCTGGAGACGCTACCCAACGACAAAGCAAAAGAAGAACACATTAAGCGCGTGGAGGAAGACATCTTCCGCACCTATAAGCCGAAGATGAAGAAACTCACCTACTCACAAGGCAAACTGCTTATCAAACTCGTAGACCGCGAATGCAACTCAACGGGCTACGATATGATCAAGGCATTCATGGGTCCGCTGCGTGCAGGCTTCTGGCAGGTATTCGCCTGGGGCTTCGGGGCCTCGCTGAAGAAGGAGTACGACGCGAAAGGCGTAGACCGCCTGACGGAAAGGGTCGTGCTCATGGTAGAAGCAGGACAGATATAATGTCTATTCCGAGAATAATACTTGAATAAGTGTTTGGCCGACGGCCTGAAGGGTGTTACGGTCGATGTGGGCCATATCGTCGTTGACGGTATGCCACGTAGGACCAAAGGAACTCTGCTGACAATCAGGATAGTATGGAATGATGTCGACACATGGAATCTTGGCCACACGGTTTACGGGCACATGATCGTCAGTAATAGATACACCCTCTTTCTTCGGGAAGTAGCTGCCGAAACCAACGGTCTGGGCAGAACGCCACACCTTGTCTACCACACTACGGGCATAACTAAGCGACTGCTGTTCCTGATAGAACTGAGCCCCCTCGCCGCCAACCATATCGAGCAGGATGCCATAACGGGCCGAATAACCATCGACATGAGGATTGGCAGCCCAATACTGGGCACCAAGGGCCCATGTGTCGCTATATGACGGAGAGTCATCCCACTGTGGCGTGCCCCAGTCTTCAGCATCGAAACAGATGAAGTCTACTCCGAGTGAAGAGTGAAGAGTGAAGAGTGAAGAGTCGGCTGGTACCGTATTCAGCAATCGGGCGATTTCGAGCATGACAGCTACTCCCGAGGCACCATCGTTGGCAGCCATCACGGGCTGATGCCAGTTAGCCTCATCGGGGTCATTATCAGCCCAAGGGCGACTGTCCCAATGGGCACAGAGCAGGATACGGTCGGAGAGTTCAGGGCGGTAGCTGGCGATGATGTTCGTAGCACGAAGCATCGTGCCATCATAGCCCTTGAGCAGAGCGTGCTGGGTTGTCACCTGCAACCCATAGCTGGAGAACTTTTGCATGATCCACAGACCACAGTCTTCGTGGGCCTGGCTGTTCATCGTGCGAGGGCCGAAGTCGCATTGCTTCTCACAAAAGGCAAAAGCGCTGTCG
>JAEEGH010003429.1_pt1 | contig 41682 bp, 33 predicted proteins | sample 9134181 | NCBI WGS metagenome assembly JAEEGH01 (sample SAMN16246544, study PRJNA631951) | gut metagenome | biome: gut microbiome; feature: rumen; material: DP-attached | host: Bos | place: Iran: Karaj | collected 2018-10 | reverse complement strand
GATTTCGATTAACTACGAACATGAGACATGAAACAAAAATATATCCAAGAATGCTCAAACTGCGGTAATGTCGTAGTTGGTAGAGAGAAGCGAGGGTTTATTAGGGATGCCTTGCATGGTGGACCTGGGACTGCTGTGGAGTTTATACCTGTTGGGGGGAAACTGATATGGAAGGCTTCGAAGGAAATCGTCTTGCGCCTCTTGCGAACTGATATGGAGAAGTGGGGCGATGAACTGGAGAAGTGGATATACAAGGATATTCAGGTTGAATACGAATGCCCCAAGTGCGGTAAGATATGGACTGAGACGCATCCGCTGAGTGAATCGGATTATAAAAAGATGATAGCCGACTACGTTACAAAGGTTAAAGATTTGGCTACGCTGAACAAGTCTGAAAACAAGAAACCGACTATAAGCAAACGTATGATGGTTATGAACCATCAGGAATCAATCGGAATGAATATGAATCTACAAATACCTTACAAAGAGCTAGAGGCATTCTTGATGAAGAAGTACAACCAGGAGGTTAAGCTTGGGTTTGTCGATGAGAAAACTATTAGTGTCACAAAGAAGGTAGTGATCAAGGATGCGACCATCAATATCTCTGTCAATCAGGTAGCAGGAAATGACATCTCCCTGTCATATCAGGCAGGCTTTGGTATCGAGTGGATTATCAAAGGTGCTCTTATGTGGTTTAAGGAATCAATCAAGGACTTTGTAGAGGAACTGGAGGACAACAAACTGCTGATTCACTTAGACAAGATTGATCAAATAAGCAGCATGCTGGATAAAATAGAGATTTTAGATATCACCTTCGACAAAGTGAATGCAAACGTGGCATTTAAAGTGTGATGGTCAGGCTGGCCATGAAGGAGGTAATTGATAAAATGCTTAAATTGTATTAGAAGAATTATCCCCGCTCAGGAATGGGCGGGGATGATGATGTATGATGAAGACTGTTAGCTTACTGCTTCAGCAGGTTGAGGGGCTGCTGGGGAGCGAGGGCGTTGCTGGTCTTCTCGGTGTACTCAGGGAGCTTGAGCGATGCCGTGGCTTTGATGTCGCGGCTGTTGGCTCCGATGCGGAAGGTGTAGGTGCCTGCCTCGGTGAGCCACTGGCTGCCTGCCTCGTCGAACGATGCGAGGTCGCGCAGCAATAGGTTCATCGTGACGGTCTGACTCTCGCCGGGCTTCAGCTCACGGGTCTTGGCAAAGGCCTTGAGCTCCTGACAGGGCTTTTCGAGTTTGCCCTTGGGAGCTTGTACGTAGACCTGTACGACTTCCTTGCCAGCGACGCTACCAGTGTTCTTGACGGTCACGGAGATGTCGACCAGATTGCTGCGGCTCTTCACGACGGGCTTGGTGATCTCGAAGGTGGTGTAGCTCAGACCGAAGCCGAAGGGATAGGCTACCTCTTTCTTAAAGGTGTCGAAGTAACGATAGCCGACGTAGATGTCTTCCTCGTGGTTGGTATAGGCGTGGCCAGGGATGGGCGTCTTGTTGCCTACCATCATCTCGAAGGTGTACTGATCGAGGTTGCCAGGGAAGTTCTTCGTCGACTCGTGGTCGGTAGCGGCGATGGGCCATGTCATCGTGAGCTTGCCTGAAGGGTTGACTTTACCTGTGAGCAGGTCGGCGATGGAGTTACCTCCCTCCATACCGGGCTGCCAAGCGCAGAGGATGGCATCGGGATAGCTGCTCCATGAGGCGGTCTCGATGACGCTACCAGAGTTGATGATGACGATCACGGGCTTGCCGGCTGCGTGGAAGGCGTTGCAGACATCGGTGATGAGGGCACGCTCCTCGGGGATGAGGTTGAACTCGGTGGCGATATCACGGTCGATGCCCTCACCAGCCTGACGGCCGATGGTGATGATGGCGGCATCGGCTTCCTTCACTTCCTTCTGGATGGCGATGGGGGCGAGGCCGATCTCGGGGTACTTCTGCTGGCCCATAGCCTCAATCTGGAACCACTTGGCGGGATGACGCTCGGCCTGGAACTTCACACGGGCATACTCGATGTACTTGCGGTAGATATTGGTCAGCGTTGCCGACGAGCTGATGCCTGCATTCTTCAGGCCTTCGAGCATATCGACGACGTAAGGGGGATGTACGCAGCCTGAGCCTGTGCCGCCTGAGAGGAAATCGTAAGAGTTCTCGCCAAAGAGGGCGACGGTCTTGATGGCGCCATCCTTCCAAGGCAGTGCTCCGTTGTTCTTCAGTAGTACGATGCCTTCGGCAGCACTCTGACGGGTGATGGCGGCATGGGCCTTGAAGTCGGGGGCGTTAGAGGCGGGATACTTCAGGAAGCTCGGGGTCTTGACGATGTACTCGAGCATGCGGCGCACGTTGCGGTCGACATCTTTGATATCGAGCTTGCCTTCCTTCACGCCTTTGATGATCTCTTCGACCTGTGCGGGCTGTCCCGGCTCCATGAGGTCGTTGCCTGCATGTACCTCACTGATGGTGGGCAGGCCCTCGCGGATGCCGATCCAGTCGGTCATCACGATGCCCTTGTATCCCCAGTCGTCGCGCAGGATCTTCGTGAGCAGGTCGTGATTGCCCATGGAGTACTGGCCGTTCACCTGGTTGTAGGATGCCATGACGGTCCAGGGATCGCTCTCGCGGACGGCGATCTCGAAGCCTCGGAGATAGAGCTCGCGGGCGGCACGCTGGGAGAGACGCTCATCGACAGCCGTGCGGTCGGTCTCCTGAGAGTTGACAGCGAAGTGCTTGGCAGATACGCCTGCGCCCTGACTCTGCACGCCTTGGATATAGGCGGCTGCAATCTTACCCGTGAGCAGCGGATCCTCGGAGTAATACTCGAAGTTGCGGCCACAGAGGGGATTGCGGTGCAGGTTCATGCCGGGACCGAGGATCACGTCGCAGCGATACTCCTTGGTCTCGTTGCCGATGGCTTCGCCCACCTTGCTGACGAGCTCGGTGTTCCATGTAGAGGCGAGGCACGAGCCGATGGGGAAGGCTGTGGCGTAATAGGTCTTGTCGGTACCCTCACGCGTAGGGTTGATACGGACGCCTGCAGGGCCGTCGGTGAGGACGGTGGCAGGGATGCCGAGACGAGGGATGGCGGGGGAGGTTCCTGCGGCTCCTGCCACAAGATCGGCCTCACCGCCCACAACGGCTTGATCACCGAAGAAGTTGTTGGCACCTCCTACGAGGAGCTTTGCCTTCTCCTCGAGGGTCATAGCCTTGAGCACCTCGTCGATATTGTCGGCGCGGAGCTGTGGTTGGGCATTTGTTGTCATAGCGAATGATGCTGTTGCTAATAAACTAATCAGTAATTTTTTCATATCGTTTTTATGTTTTAGGGGTTTCTAGTTTAAGTCCTGGACTTAGGGGAATATCTTGAATTCGTAGCCTTGGTCCTTGAGCCATTGGAGGCTCTGGGGAAGGGCGGAGCGCAGCTTATCGATCGACTTCAGCGAGTCGTGGAAGGTGATGATGGAGCCATTGCGCGCGTACCTCTTTACATTATTAAAGACGTCGTCGGCTGTCAGCCACTTGGAATAGTCGCGCGTGACAAGATCCCACATCACGATCTTGTACTTACGACTGAGCCATGCGTACTGGGCCATGCGCATCCAGCCGTGGGGCGGGCGCACGTAGTGGCTGTGGATATAGGCGTTGGCCTTCTCGACGTTGTAGCTGTACTCGTGGATGGAGTGGGAGAGGCCCTGGATGTGGTTGTGGGTGTGATTGCCCACCTGATGGCCCTCGGCACGGATGCGATCGTAGAGCTCGGGGTGCTTCCGCACATTGTCGCCCACCATGAAGAAGGTGGCCTTGGCGCCATACTCCTTCAGGGTGTCGAGAATAAAGGGTGTAGCCTCCGGTATGGGGCCGTCGTCGAAGGTCAGGTAGACTGCCTTTTCGTGACGGTCCATTCTCCAGTAGGCCTTGGGGTAAAGCCAGCGGAGATAAATAGCCGGTTGCTCTATAATCATAATCTACTCAAAGCTTCCGCCTTTGGCTTGGAACACTTTCATGACGCCATCGAGCTGCTGCTCCATCTTGTCGGCCATTTTCTCGTCGACGGTATCCTCAAGGTCGAGAATCTGCTGCATGATGTAGGTATGGAGCATCACGTCGTGCTGGGCATTGGTGAAGCGCGCGCCATCGAGCGAGCAGTAGAACTGGAGGTACTGGAGCGACTTGTTCCAGAGTCCGGCGATGAGTTGCTGGGCTTTCTTGAGGTCGCCCGTGAGTATGTAGCCGCGAGCCAGATCGAGCGATCCGCCCTGGTAGTCGTGAGGCACGTTATAGGCTGGAATTTCCTTCTCGGCCTTGGCGAGCACCTGTGCAGCCTTGTCTTTCTTGCCCTCCTGGAGCAGGTTGAGCACGAGCATCGAGAGCAGGCGGCGGTGGGTGTAGCACATGCGGAGCACGGTCTCGTCGAGGTAGATGCCCTCGACATCGATGCCACCGAACTTGAACTTGTTCATCACGTTGTTGAAGGTCTTCTCGGTGTCGAAGTTACGAGCACCGGCCTTGTTGGTGGTGAACGGCGTGATGCGGTTGGCGAGTCCTTCCTGCACGAAGTTGTCGCCCAGGTTCATATAGTTCTCCGAGCCTACGGTGAGAGCCACGTAGATGGGGCGCTCCCAGTTGGCATTGGCAATGATCTCGAGCATCATGAGGTCGCCCTTGTAGAGCGCGCCCTTGCCCTTGAGCGAGATGACCATCTTGTCGGGGATAGAGTCGCTGGCCATCATCATACCACTGCGGCGCACGGCCTCTTTGTCGATGGTGACATAGACCGTATCGGTGGGGATGACGTGGAAGTCCTTCGTGGTGGAGCGTACCCAGTGGTTGAGGATATTCTTCAGTTCGAAGGGATCTTCGCCAAACTGCTTGCGAGCCTCCTCGGGGTGTGTCTGATAGAGTTTCTTCACCTCCTCCTTGAGTGAGGGATCGACCTGTACGTACTCATTAGTACCAGCACAGTACTCCAGACGGCTCCAAGTGATGGGCACGGAAGGCGAGTCGTAGGCAGGACGTCTCATCTGGTCGATGTACCAGTCGGTCTGCAGATAAGAGAGGTTGCAGACGCGGGCGTCTGTGCGCACACCCTCGGTATCCTGGTTGTACCAGAGTGGGAAGGTGTCGTTATCGCCATTGGTGAAGATGATGGGGTTGCCCTTCTCCTGAAGCGTCATCAGGTAGTTCTGTCCGAAGTCGCGACAGGTATAGCGGCCTGAGCGGTCGTGATCGTCCCAAGTCTGCGAAGCCATCTGGACAGGTACGAACAGACAGGCGATTCCTACCACTGCGGCTATCGCCAGATTCTCCTTCTTGAGCTTGCGGTTCAGCCAGTCGATGATGGCAGCTACGCCCATGCCGCACCAGATGGCGAAGGCATAGAACGAACCTGCATAGGCATAGTCGCGCTCACGGGGCTGCATCGGCGTCTGGTTCAGATAGACCACGATGGCGAGACCCGTCATGAAGAAAAGGAAGAAGACTACCCAGAACTGGCGGATGCCGATGGGATCGTCGATGGTCTTGTCGCCCACCTTACGCTTGCGGGTATACCAAGCCTGCCAGAAGAGTCCTAACAGACCAAGGATGAGGGGCAGACAGTAGAAGACGTTGTGACCCTTGTTCTCCTTCAGCTCATCAGGCAGCAGCGACTGGTCACCCAGACGGATGTTGTCGATGAAGGGAATACCCGTCAGCCAGTTGCCGTGCTCGAGTTCGCCATTACCCTGGATGTCGTTCTGACGGCCCGCAAAGTTCCACATGAAGTATCGCCAGTACATGAAGTTGCACTGGTAAGAGAGGAAGAAGCGGATATTCTCGAGCTGCGAGGGCATCTTGACGGTCATGGGTTCGCCACAGCGGTCGTAAGCGACTTCGGTGCCGTCGACACCACCCATCCACGACTCGTAGGCAGCAGCATGGCCGGCGTCGTACATACGTGGGAAGAGCATGTTCTGGGCGTATTTGTACTCATCCTTCGTGCGGACAATGAAATAAGAGTCCTTTTCGTCGGCAGAGGCTTTCTCCTTACGCTGATAGACGGGCTTGCCCTTCGACATGACTGGCTTGCAGTAGTTGCCGTCCTGCTCAAGAGCCACCTGCGAGGTGTAGGCTTGTCCGTAGAGCAATGGGCGATAGCCGTACTGGTCGCGCCCGAGGTAGTCGCCCAGGGTGAAGATGTCCTCAGGTGAGTTCTGGTCCATTGGGGGATTGGCAGATGAGCGGATCACGATGAGTGCATAGGTGGAGTAGCCGATCATCAGCATGAGCATGCAGAGCAGCATGGTGTTCTTCATGCGGGCTGTGATGAGCGGCACCTTATCGGTGGTAAGACCAAGCACGAACCACAAGACGGCGAGAACGATGATGCCAATGATGAAGGCCGACCATCCCCAGCCGTAGAAAGGAATGCCGAGCATGCCCACTGAGAGCAGGAAGGCCACATTCTGCACCTTCTGGCTGTGGCGCTGGGTCTGAGTCTCGTAGACAGCCCAGATGACTGTAGCCACAAGCAGGATGATATAGATGATCTCGCCCGTGTTGAAGGGCATGCCAAGACCATTGACAAAGAAGAGCTCGAACCATCCGCCCACGGTGATGATGCCAGGAACGACTCCATAGAGCACAGCTGCCAGGATCACCAGTGAGATGCCCAGGGCGATGAGTGAGCCCTTGAGGTTGGCATCGGGGTAGCGACGATAATAGTAAACCAGTCCGATGGCAGGCACACAGAGCAAGTTGAGCAGGTGGACGCCAATGGAAAGTCCCGTGAGATACATGATCAGCACGAGCCAGCGGTCGCTGTGAGGCTCATCGGCCACATCGTCCCATTTCAGGATCAGCCAGAATACGGCAGCCGTGAAGGCTGAGGAGTAAGCGTAGACCTCGCCCTCGACAGCAGAGAACCAGAAGGTGTCGCTGAAGGTATAGATAAGGGCTCCCACCAGTCCTGATGCCTCGATGGCGATCAGTCGTGGCAACGTCAGCTCGCTCCAGTCGCTGATAAGCAGCCGTCGCGTGAGGTGCGTGATGCTCCAGAAGAGGAACAGAATGCACGAAGCAGAGAGCAGGGCGCTCATCATGTTGACCATTCGGGCTACCTGCGTGGGATCGCTGGCAAACTGCGAGAACAGGTTGGCAGTGAGCATGAAGAACGGTGCCCCAGGCGGGTGGCCGATTTCGAGTTTGTAACCAGTAGTGATAAACTCCGGACAGTCCCAGAAGGAGGCTGTCGGTTCGATTGTAGAGCAATAGACGAAGGCAGCGATCAGGAAAGTCAGCCAGCCCAGGGTGTTGTCCACCAGTCTGTAACCAGCTCTGCCGCTACGTCCAGCAATGAGTTGTTCCATTTAAAAATATGATCTTCTAACGTTAAAATTCAAATGTGAGTGCAAAGGTACGAAAAAAAGTGAAGAGTGAAGAGTGAAAAGTGAAGAAATTGCTGTCGCTCTACATAAATTAACGTTACATAAACAATCCAGCACCATAGATTAAGATGATGTAACGGAAAATCTTGCCTATCGTGATGGCGATGAAAGTGATGACGATATTAGAGCGCATCAGGCCGAGTGCGATGGTGATGGCACTGCCCAATATGGGCAGAAAGGCGAAGAACCCCATCCACGACCCGTGACCGGCAATGAAGCGGTGGGCTTTGTCGAGATCCTCCTTCTTCACGTGGAGATACTTCTCGATCCACTCCATCTTGCCCATACGGCCTAAGGCATAATTAAGGACACTGCCCAGCACATTGCCTATGGTGCCGTAGATCATCAGCACCCAGGGGTCGAGGCCTGTGGCCATCAGAGCGAGAATCACCGCCTCGCTGGAGAAGGGGAAGAAACTGCCTGCCAGGAAGGCTGCTATCAGCATGCCCCAATAGCCGTACTGGGTTAGAAGACTGATGATGAAATCCATAGGTTCATGCCAGAGAGGAATAACACGACGGCTGTGAGCACGAAGAAGAGAATATTCGACAGACGGGATTCGGTCAGCGCCAGGAAATGGCCGATAATCGGACTCACAGAGATGAGCATGATGTGGAAAGACAGCTGATAGAACTGCGGCTGCAGGATGATCAGCAGACAGGAGTAGATCATCAGCGTCATGAAACTGTAATAGATCTGCCGCACACGGATCTTATCCTTATAGCTCGTGGTGACGAAATGGATGCTGCCCAAGAGAAACAGGATGAGGAAGAAAGCCAGCAGGATGAGGTGTTGCAGACTGAGCACCGAGTAGGAGAAGGAGAACTGCAAGTCGGCTATTCCAGCCAGATGGTGTAACCAGGGGCTGATATCGCCTTCTCCCCGCCAGGCATACCAGGCCAGCGAGAACCAGTAAGGAGTGGCGAAACCCAGCAGTGAGGCAGTGAACGTCCGCAGGCTGAAACTATAGAGGGCAAACATCGTCAGCAACCAGAAGACAGGCATGAAATAAATCACATGCACATCGGTCAGACTGCCCAGCCCCAGAAAGAGGAAGGCGTAATAGGTCCACCCTGCCGAAGAACGGTTCTGATAAGTGTTGAACAGACAGAAGAGCGAGGCGATGGCGGTCAGTTGGAGGCAGGCACCACCAGGTGAGGCGAAAAGAAACAAGGCCGCACAGGAGAGCGCGATGTAAGATGAAGACACCAGACGGCTATAGATGCGTATCAACAGATTCTTGTTGTTGAGCTGCACCATCATGAAGACAGAGAGCACAAAGCAGATAAACTGTAGCCACATGCCATGACCGATCAGTCCTGCCAGTAGCCACACCACTACCGCATATGCCGCCGTGAAAGGCAACGTACAACGGCTCTCTGCTACAATGTTCTGAACGCGTTTCACTCTTACCTTTTTACCTTTTTACTTTTTTACCTTTATAAGTCTGCTCCGATATCGCGACGGAAATACTTGTCGGTAAACTGTATCTTCTGGGCTTCCTCAAAAGACTTCTGCAGGGCTTCGGCCTTATCCTTGCCATAGCTGCTGACAGCGATGACGCGCCCGCCATTGGTGACAACCTCACCATCCTTGAGGGCTGTGCCACTGTGGAAGACGATGCTGCCTTCTACCTGCTCGATGCCCTTGATGGGGTAGCCCTTCTTGTACTCCTGAGGATATCCGCCCGACACCAGCATCACGCAGACGGCTGCACGAGGATCGAACTCAATGGCGCGCTGGTCGAGATTGCCCTCAGCCACACCTTCGAACAGATCGACGATGTCGCTCTTCAACCGGAGCATCACACTCTCGGTCTCCGGGTCACCCATACGGCAGTTGTACTCAATCACCATCGGCTCTCCATTCACATTGATCAGTCCGAAGAAGATAAAGCCCTTGTAATCAATACCCTCAGCAGCCAGACCTTCAACCGTAGGACGGATGATGCGATCCTCGACCTTCTGCATCCACTCCTTCGTGGCGAAAGGTACAGGGGTAACGCTGCCCATGCCGCCAGTGTTCAAGCCGGTATCGTGCTCTCCGATACGCTTGTAGTCCTTGGCCTCAGGCAGGATCTTATAGTGCTGGCCATCAGTGAGAACGAAGACTGAGCACTCGATGCCACTGAGGAACTCCTCGATCACCACTTGTGAAGAGGCATTGCCGAACATGCCGCCCAGCATCTCCTTCAGTTCCTTCTTGGCCTCGTCGAGGGTGGGGAGGATCAGCACGCCCTTGCCAGCACACAGACCGTCGGCCTTGAGGACATAGGGAGCCTCGAGGGTCTCGAGGAACTTCAGACCTTCTTCCAGATGCTCGCCGTCGAATGTCTGATAGCGGGCTGTGGGGATGTGATGGCGCTGCATGAAACCCTTGGCGAAGTCTTTTGAGCCTTCGAGCACGGCACCAGCCTTTGAGGGACCGATGACGGGAACATCCTTCGTGCGGGCATCGGCTTTCAGCTCGTCGTAGATTCCTTTTACGAGGGGATCCTCAGGACCTACGACCACCATGTTGACACCTTTCTCTACGACGAAGGTCTTGATGGCCTCGAAGTCGTCGGCCTTCATGGCTACGTTCTCGCCACAGTTGCCTGTCCCAGCGTTGCCTGGGGCGATATAGAGTTTCTCACATTTGCTACTCTGAGCAATTTTCCATGCGAGGGCATGCTCGCGTCCACCACTGCCTAATAATAATATCTTCATATATAATTATTACATTTTTACATTATTACATTTTTAAATTTTCCTCAAAGTACTGCGTGATGCGCTCATGGAGATGAACACTCGCATGACCACGCATATTGTGGGGCTCGCCAGGATAGGCGAAGAAATCGGGCTGTGTGCCAGCCTTGATACAAGCATCGAGGAACGACAAGCAGTGCTGAGGCACCACGGTGTCATCGTTATAGCCTGTGATAATCTGCAGTTTGCCCTTCAGATTCTTGGCCTTCGGGATCAGACTGCTCTTGGCAAAGCCCTCAGGATTGCTTTCGGGTGTGCCCATATAGCGCTCGCCATACATCACCTCATACCATTTCCAGTCGATGACGGGGCCGCCTGCTACGCCCACCTTGAAGACATCAGGATAATTCGTCATCAGCGAGATGGTCATAAAGCCTCCGAAGCTCCAGCCGTGAACACCCAGACGATCCATGTCGACGTAGGGTAGGGTGCGCAGATACTCTACGCCCTTCATCTGATCTTGCATCTCGATCTGTCCCAGCTGGTGGAAGGTGGCCTGCTCGAAGGCAAGTCCACGATTCTCTGAACCACGATTGTCGAGGATAAAGACAATATAGCCCTTCTGCGCCATATAGGTCTCCCACGAACGACTGGCCCAGTGCCACGAAGCGTCGACATTGTGGGCATGAGGCCCTCCGTAGACATAAACCACTGTGGGATATTTCTTCGTAGCGTCGAAGTCGGATGGCTTGACCATTCTGTAATAAAGGTCTGTGGCACCGTCTGCAGCCTTGATGCTACCCATTTCGAAAATGGGCTGCTGGTAGCCCTTCCAGGGATCCTCGGCCTTGTGCAGCTGATAGCCCTTGCCGTTAGACGTCTGTCTTACGTTGATGACCAGAGGAATCTCGGGCGCCTGGTATTTCTGATATACCTGTTCGCCAGAAGCTGAGAGCACGGCAGTGCGAGTAACTCCGATACCATCGTCGAGCAGCGTGCGCTTGCCCGTCTTGATGTTGACGGCATAGAGATTCTTCTGCAGCAGATTCTTCTCGTTGGAGAGGATGATGACGCTCTGCGACTTCCTGTTGAAGCCCAGAACATCGAGCACCACCCAGGGGCCAGAAGTGAGCTGCTTCAGCAGTTGTCCCTCCTTATTATATAAATATAAGTGGTTGAAGCCGTCTTTCTGGCTCTGCAGGATGAACTTCGAATCGTCCCAAGGTAAGAACTCGATGGGATTCAAGGGTTCTACGTATTTGTCGGAAGTCTCGCGAAGCAGCTCTGCCAACTTCTCGCCAGTCTCTGCGCTGTAGGATACGAGGCGACAGTCGTTCTGTGCACGATTCAGTTCTTGCATATAGACGGTCTTGGCATCGGGGCTCCAGGCGATATTGGTGAAATAGCGGTCGGTGGGATCGTCAGCCTGCAGATAGACTGTCTGCTGTGTCTTCAGATCGAAGACGCCCACAGTCACCTTGTGGCTCGTCATGCCTGCCATGGGATATTTATCAGGCTCGTAGGTGGCTTCACGCGGGAAGATGTCTACCTGCGGATAGTCGGCCACCATGCTCTGATCCATGCGGTAGAAGGCCAGCTTCTGTCCGTCAGGACTCCAGAAGGTACCTTTATTGATGCCAAACTCATTGCGGTGAACAGACTGACCATAGACGATTTCGCGCGATCCGTCGTTGGACAGCTGAAACTCCTGATCGTCGGCATCCCTCACATAGAGCTGCCAGTCCTTGGTATAAGCAATGGCACGCGAGGCTTTGTTCCAGTCGTGATTTCCTGTGCCTTGGATGTGCTGCACCATCGTGGTCTGTTTCTGCTTGAAGTCGTAAAGAATCTGGATGGTGTCGTTGTTGAGTAGCACCAGCGACTTGTCGGCATAGGGGTAACTGGCCATATAGGCGCTGTGCATGGATGAGGGCTCAGCCTTCAGGGTGGCGTTTACCTCGTCGAGCGTAAACAGGGTAGTCCTGCTCTTATCCTTGGCGATGGTGCCTCCTTCTTCAGCGTCCTGATACATCAACTGATCGCCCCACCACGTGATATAGACGTTCTTCGGCAGCATGCGCCGATAGTTGGTACCACCGTAGTTGAGGTCTTCGAGGGTGAAAAGCTTGTCTTGTGCAATCATTGACATAGAAACGGTCAAAAGGGCTGCCAGCCCCATGAACTTAATCTTCGTCATCATCGAACCTCCTTTTCTTTCCAAAGTCCTTGCCTTTTCCGAAAGAACGACCCTTGCCGCTACGGTCGAAACGCTCGTGGCCACCCTTGTTGGGACTGCTTTTATAGCCGCCCTTGCGATCACGACGGTCATTGCGGTCACGACGGTCATTGCGGTCACGGCGATCATTGCGATCATCACGGTCGTCGCGACGCACTTTGCGCTCATTGCGCTTGTCGTTGCTGAGATCATGATAGTGGAAGGTGAACGAGCGGATGTCGGCCTCTTCGTTCTCTTCCTGTTCCTCCAGGCGTTTCTTAAACTCGCGCTCTTTCTTGAAGCGGTGCTTCTCGGCCATCTGGCGCTTCTCCTCTTCAGTCTTCACGACACCACCTTCAGAGCGGAAGTCCTTCAGCTTGCCATCAAACAACTGGTATTTGCGGAACTCGCACTCCAGTGAGCCGTTGTAAAGCGGAATCTTGATGCTGGGCTTCAGTCCGATCTGATCGAAGCATTCTTCGCGATAGCTGAGCACCCAGGCATCATTGCCCTTGAACTGGTGCTTCAGGCGCTCGCCGATCATCTTGTATGTCCCCAAGAGGTCGGGCGTAGAGATACGCTCACCATAAGGCGGGTTGGTGATGATGATACTCTTATTCTGTGGCTGTGTAAACTCCTTGAAATCCTGCTGCTCCACGCTGATGACATCTGAGAGTCCTGCTGCCTTGACATTCATGCGGGCGGTGTTGACAGCCTTCATGTCGATGTCGTAACCATAGATCTTATGGGTAAACTCGCGCTCCTGACTCTCGTCATTGTAGATGTCGTCAAACAAGTCGGCATCAAAATCAGGCCATTTCTCGAAGGCAAACTCCTTGCGGAAGAGTCCCGGGGCCATGTTTTTGGCTATCAGGGCTGCTTCGATCAGCAGGGTTCCGCTGCCACACATCGGGTCGATGAAGTCGGTATCGCCCTGCCATCCAGAGAGTAGGATCATGCCTGCTGCCAGTACCTCGTTGAGGGGAGCATCGACACTCTCCTGGCGATAGCCCCTGCGATGGAGCGACTCGCCACTGGAGTCGAGACTCAGCGTGCAGTGATCCTCAGCGATATGCATGTTCAGACGGATGTCGGGGTTGGCCACCGATATATTCGGGCGCTTGCCTGTCTTCTCCCGGAATTGGTCGACGATGGCATCCTTTACCTTATACGACACGAACTTAGAATGGCGGAACTCCTCAGAGAACACGACAGAGTCGACCGTGAAGGTCTTGTCGTTCTCCAGATATTGCGTCCAGTCTATTTTCTTGATTTCCTCATACACGTCATCTGCGCTTTTCGCTTTGAAATGACGGATAGGCTTTAGGATTCTGATGGCAGTGTGCAATTGGAAGTTTGCACGATACATCATTTCTTTATCACCTGTAAACGATACCATTCGTCTACCGATCTTAACATCGTTAGCCCCCAGTTGGGTCAGCTCTTTCGCCAGTACAGGTTCCAGTCCCATAAACGTTTTGGCGATCAGTTCAAAATTTTGTTCCATTGTATTGCAATTACAGGGTGCAAAGTTAATGTAAGTTGAGCGAAAAACGCACTTTTTTTCTGTTAATCTAATAAAAATCTTCAGTTTTTGTGAAAAAACGTGCCGAAATTGTTGATTTTCCAAATAAAATTCTTACTTTTGCGAAGAATTAAGAACCTATGATCGGATTATTATTATATGCCTACTCGGATAACGAGCACCTCATACCCATCTTTTGGGGCGTGGGTATTCTGATAGCGGCCTTACTCATCTATGGCATTTTCCGTCAGCGTCGGATTGGCGTCAGGCTCAACAAAGAGTTGCAGGAACTTGAGAAAACGCGCCAGAACAATATTGAGTACGAGTTTATCCTGAAGGCCATGAAGATTGCCGTCTGGAGGATGGATCCCAAGATGAGGCTGGTAACCTATGAATCCGACTATCGCGATGGAAAGGACAGCTATGTCTCGTCACCAGATACCCCAATAGACTCGATGTGGGACTATCTCGAATCATCCGACATGCAGCGTGTGAAAGTTGCGCTCGAGGATATTCTCGCCGGGCGCAGCGACTCCTATCATCAAACCTATCGTGTGAAGTTGAACAACTCCATGTATTGGGAGGAGAGTTACGCCACGATATCTGCGCGCGATGAGAATGGTAACCCGACGTCGATTGTAGGAACATCGTTTCGCATCGACGAACAGAAGAAGATGGAGACCGATCTGATTAATGCCCGTAACAAAGCAGAGGAGAGCGACCGTCTGAAGACTGCCTTCCTTGCCAATATGGGTCATGAGATCCGTACACCGCTGAATGCTATCGTGGGCTTTGCCGACCTTCTGCCTGTCGTGGAGAGTGAGGAAGACCGTAACCAACTGATTCAGGAGATTCAGAACAACAACCACAAGCTGCTGCAGATTATCGATGGTCTGGTGAGCATGTCGAAGATCGAGGCAGAGGCCAAGAATCTGGTGATGGCGCAGACGGATGTCGTGCCTATATTGAAGAGCATTGCCGATACGCATGCCCAGTTGGTCGATGGTACGACGCTCATCATCGCCACTCATTTCCCCCATACCGAATTGTACATGTATACGGATGTCGCCAAACTTTCAGAAATTGTGGATCATCTCATGCAGAATGCCATCAAGTTCACGCAGAAAGGCTCCATCACATTGGGCTTCGACCTGGTGAAGGGCGATCATGTACGTATCTATGTCCGTGATACGGGTAAGGGTATTGCCAAGGAAGACCAGGAGCGTATCTTTGAGCGTTTCGTCAAGATCGATGAGTATATTCCTGGTACTGGTCTTGGTCTGTCTGTGGCGAAGGCTCACGTCCAGAGTCTGCGCGGTACGCTGGGTGTAGAGTCTGAACTTGGCAAGGGCTCCACCTTCTGGATCGAACTGCCTTTATCTTAATTCTTTTTTCGCTTTCTGCAACTTTTTCGTGTTTCCTTCCGTCAAACAGACAGAAGTGAAACAAAAAAAGACGAAAGATATGAAAAAGCATTTATTCCCAGTCGCAGGCTTAGTGGCCTTGGCAGTAGTCCTGATGTCTGCCACATCGTGTGTGAAAACAAGTCATTCACTGCCGTTGGATGAGGGGCAGCTCGTGACAGAGTCGCGTTTCCTGAAAGGTTTCGAGAAAATAGAGATTGTCGGTTCTCCTACAGTCTATTATACCCAGGCCGACAGTTTCTCAGTAGAGGTCACAGGTCCAGAGAACTATATCGAGGACATTCTGACCGAAGTGAATGCCAAGAGTCTCGTGATCCGCAATCGGGGTAAGATGGGCGTGGTTAATTTCCAGTTGAATGGTTCCAACAAAATCTCTGTTCACGTTACCTCCCCTGATCTGATTGCCATTAGTCTGAATGGTTCAGGCGACTTCATCAGCAAGCAGCGCATCGATACCGACAATATGGACATCAATCTGCGTGGCTCGGGTGACATCGACATAGCCGACCTGATCTGTGATCGTTGCGACATCAACCTGATTGGCTCAGGCGATATCGATCTGAAGCGGATGGAGGCTCAGAGAATTGCTGCTTCACTGATCGGTTCAGGCGATATTGATCTGAAACTCAACAATGTGCTGAACACCTTCCTGGCATTGAAGGGCTCAGGCGACATCTCTGCCGACTTTGAAAAGGGCTGCAAGAAAGTAGAATGTGAACTGCGTGGCTCAGGTGATATCAGCCTAAAAGGAAATGTAGAACACTTTAGTAAACAAAAAAGCGGTTCTGGCGATATTGAGTATCATAAATTGACTATAGAAAAATAAATTTATCTAAAAAGTTTTCAGAGTCTGCCAAATAATGTCTACCTTTGCAGCCGTTATGAAATATGCAGTCATAGCGGCGGGCGAAGGAAGCAGGCTCGCTCAGGAAGGAATCAAAAGCCCAAAACCTCTGGTAGAGGTAGCTGGCGAGCGGTTGATAGATAGGTTACTGAGGGTCTTTATGGCCAATGGAGCCTCTGAAGTTGTAGCCATCTGCAATGAGCAGATGATCGACGTACAAGCTCGTCTGCAGGAAATACAGAATGGCGGCCAGGTGCCGCTGAAGTTCATCGTCAAGTCAACACCTAGTTCTATGCACAGCATGTGGGAGCTCAGTCGCTGGCTTGGCGATGAGCCGTTTGTGCTTACAACGGTCGACACCATCTTTCGCGAATCCGAGTTCGATGCCTATATTAAGACCTTCCACTCGCTGATTGCTCGTGGTGAGGCCGATGGTCTGATGGGGGTTACCGACTATATTGATGATGAGAAGCCGCTCTACGTCTCTACCGATGAGGCGCTTCGCATCACCGGATTTCTTGATAGTTGTGATGCGCCCAAATACATCAGTGGCGGCATCTACGGTCTGACGCCGGCCTCTATCGATACGCTTCGTCGCTGTATCGAGCGTGGAGAGAGTCGTATGCGGAACTTTCAGCGTGCCCTTGTGCGCGACGGTCTGCGCCTCCAGGCATTTCCCTTCTCGAAGGTACTCGATATCGATCATGCCTCTGACATAGCGAAAGCCGAGCGTTTTTTGAAAGATTGAAGAGATGAAAGTGCTGATGATACAACGGGCTCCACAGTTCTCGCCTAATTCAGTGGAGAAGGACAGAGCTATCTTAGAGGCTGTAGGCACTCGCCTGACAGCTCAGGGGCATGCTGTGTCAGTCGTCAGCGAAGACGGTCTGGCAGAGATTCCCTCTTGTGATGTCATCTTCACGATGGGGCGCCTGCCGGAAACACTCGAGGCACTGAGTGCAGTGCCTGCTGACTGTCGTATCATCAATTCGCCTCAGGGGGTCGCGTCATGCTCCCGTTGTCGCCTGGAGTCTATCATGGCTCAAGTAGGGACACCTGTTCCTCCGAAGGAAGGTTCCGATGGCTATTGGCTGAAAAGGGGCGATGCAGCTGCACAGTCGGAGGATGATGTGCAGTTTGCGCCTGATAAGACCTCGCTCGAAGCAAAGATCCGTCAGATGACGCAGCGTGGTATTACTCAGTACACTGTCAGTGCTCATGTCGTGGGCGACCTCGTGAAGTTCTATGGCGTCAGCGGCAAAGGCTTCTTCCGCTATTATTACCCTACGGACGATGGGAATACGAAGTTCCGCGACGAGGAGCATAACGGCTCTGCCTGTCATTTTCCCTTCGAGCTGTCTGCTGTACAGGCTGATGCCGAGCATCTGGCAGAGGCTGTAGGCATTAAGGTCTATGGGGGCGACTGTATTGTGCGGAGCGATGGCAGTTTCTGCTTCATCGATTTCAACGACTGGCCCAGTTTCTCACGTTGCCGTGACGAGGCTGCTGAGGCCATAGCTTCATTGGTAGAATTTTGAAATAGTAAAAATAGTCAAATAGTAATATGGCAACATTTAAGGAATTACTCAAGTTATCATTTAAGTCAGAGGACACAGAGGAGTGGCTCGATGTACACTTTACGCGTCCTATCGGACTGGCATTTGCTTTGTTGTGGAATAAGTTCGACATTCACCCGAATGTCATCACTATTGTTTCTATCTTTCTTGGTGCCGGAGCAGGTTGGATGTTCCATTATTCCGATCTCTGGTCAAACGTCTGTGGTGTCGTGCTGCTGATGCTGGCCAACTTCTGCGACTCTACCGATGGTCAGATGGCGCGTATCACGGGAAAGAAGACGCTTATCGGACGTATGCTCGATGGCTTTGCAGGCGACGTGTGGTTCTTCTGCATCTATCTCGCCATCGTCTACCGTCTGTGGAATCAGAACATCCCCGGTACTGATATCCAGTGGGGCTTCTGGGCGTTTGTCTTCTGTGCCTTCGCAGGTTTCATCATCCACTCACCTCAGAGCACACTGGCCGATTATTACCGTCAGATTCATCTTTTCTTCCTCCTGGGTAAGGATGGTAGCGAACTCGACAACTACAAGCAGCAGCGAGCTATCTATGAGGGACTGCCCAAGAACGATCTCCTCGGGCGCACGTTCTATTATAATTATGCCAACTACTGCAAGAATCAGGAGAAGCAGACGCCTAATTTCCAGAAGTTCTTTGCCCGTTGGAAGGAAGTATCGGCTCAGCCTTCTGCCCATCTGGAGGATATCCGCCAGCAGTTGCTCACAGGCAGCCGTCCTCTGATGAAGTACACCAATCTGCTGACGTTCAACGCCCGTGCCATTACGATCTACGTAGCTTGTCTGTGCGACATTCCCTGGCTTTATCCCTTGTTCGACCTCACCGTCTTCCAGGCCATGTATATGTATATGCGCCATACGCATGAGCGCCTCTGTGCTGACCTTAACAAGCAGCTGTAGATGATCAAGGGGTATATCTTCGACTACGGTGGAACACTCGATACGGGTGGCAATCATTGGGGCAAAGTTATCTGGCATGCCTACGAGCGTGTAGGTGTGCCTGTCAGCGAGGCTCTTTTCCGCGATGCCTATGTTCATGGTGAGCGCACCCTGGGGCGTAATCCCATCATCAAGCCCGATTTCACCTTCCGTCAGACACTGGCACAGAAGCTTCGGCTTCAGCTCGATTTTATCGAGGCTTCTTGTCCGGAGGTGTCGTGGGCAAGGCATGGTGAGAAGCTTCTCAATGACCTTTATGCCCGAACGTGCGAAGAGACATCCCAGAGCCGCAGTGTTCTGCTCCAGTTGCGTGAGCACTTCCCCATGGTGCTCGTCAGCAACTTCTATGGTAACATCGCTACCGTGCTTCGTGAGTTCTCGCTCGACAGCATATTCCAACACATCGTCGAGTCGGCAGTGGTGGGTATCCGTAAGCCCGATCCACGTATCTTCACACTCGGTGTTGAGGCATTAGGACTCGACCCCTCGGAGGTGGTCGTTGTGGGCGACAGTATCGATAAGGATATCATCCCGGCTCGTCAGTCAGGTTGCCACACCGTGTGGTTTAAGGGCGAAGGCTGGACTGACGCCCCCGTTGACGAATCGCAAGCTGAACGGGTTATCAACTCGCTCTCCGAGCTTGTTGAAATTTAAAAATGTAAGAATGTAATAATTGTAAATGACAGAAAGAATATATGATAGGGCTCAAAGGCTAGTAAAGTGGCTTTTACCTTTTTACCTTTTAGCCTTTTTACCTTTAAGCACTTTTGCCCAGCAGATGCTCACAGGTGCCATCACTGATGCGCAGACGGGTGAGGCCATTCCCTTTGCCTCTGTGCAGTATAAGGGCCACAACCTCGGCGTTGTATCCAATATCGAGGGCCATTATTCCATCGCCCGTCATCAGGGATGGATGCTCTCCTTCAGCGCTGTCGGCTATGTCACCACGACTGTGATGGTGAATCATGGTGTCAAGGGTGCCTACAACGTCAAGCTCAAAGCCGATAATACCTTGTTGAAGGAAGTTACCGTAAAAGCTAAGCGTGGGCGTTACAGTCGTAAGAACAACCCTGCTGTCGAGATGATGAAGAAGGTGATTGCTGCCAAGAAGCAGACTGATCTCGACAACCACGACTACTATCAGTATAACAAATATCAGAAACTGACCCTTGCTGTCAATGAGATTACTCCAGCCGTCCTGGATAGTCCTAAATATAAGAAGAAACAGTGGTTGATCGACCAGGTGGAGACTTGTCCTTACAACAACAAGCTCATTCTGCCTGTATCTGTCGATGAGACCGTCTCGCAGAAAATCTACCGCAAGAAGCCTCACGACGAGAAGATCATTGTCAAGGGTATGAACTCTTCGGGTGTCAACGATCTTGTGCAGACGGGTGATATCCTCACCACGGTGCTGAAGGATGTCTTTACCGATGTGAACATCTACGATGATCAGATCCGCATGCTGCAGTATCCCTTCACTTCGCCTATCGGTAGTGGCGCCATCTCCTTCTATCGCTATTACATCGAAGACACGCTGATGGTCGGCAACGACAAGTGCTTCCATCTGCACTTCCTGCCAAACAACCAGCAGGACTTCGGTTTTCGTGGCGACCTCTATATCCTGGCAGATTCGAGCTGGCAGGTCAAGCGCTGCGACATGACCATCCCCAAGAAGAGCGACGTGAACTTTGTCGAGAACATGCAGATTGTCCAAGAGTTCTCGAAGCTGCCTACTGGTGAGTGGGTGCTCACTGTCGATGATATGTTTACTGAGGTGAAGTTTGCCAGCTTCCTCCATAAGTTTGCCGTTATCCGAAACACGCGATTGACCGATTTCGCCTTCGATGAGCTGCCTCGACAGTTGTTCAAGGGAAAGAAGAAAGAGGTGAAGGATGTCAATGCGATGATGCGTGGCGATGATTTCTGGAAGAAGTACCGACAGGTGGAGCTTACCAAGAGCGAGAGCTCGATGGATAATTTCATCAAGGGCCTCGAACAGACCAAGGGCTTCAAGTACATCATCTTCGGACTGAAAGCCCTCATTGAGAACTTCGTTGAGACGGGCACCAAGGATCACCCCTCGAAGGTCGATATCGGACCTGTGAACACCATCTTCAGTTCGAACTTCATCGATGGCTTCCGTACGCGCCTCTCAGCGCAGACCACCGCCAATCTCGACTCCAACTTCTTCTTCCGGGGCTATGTGGCTCGTGGCTGGGGATCCAAGAAGAACTATTATAAGGCCGATGTCATCTATTCTTTCAATAAGAAAGAGTATCTGCCACGCGAGTTCCCCATGCGCACGCTCACTTTCAGCTCGAGCTATGACATCGACTCGCCTTCAGATAAGTTCCTCCATACCGATAAGGATAATGTGTTCACGAGTCTGAAATGGACCACAGTCGACAAGATGAAGTTCTATAATCGTCAGTCGCTGACTTTCCAGCGCGAGGAGGACTGGGGCTTCCGCACTACCGTCGAATTCAAGACTGAAGAGAATGAGGCTGCTGGTGAACTCTACTTCATCCCGATGTCAGAGTCGCCTGACCGCACGCTTTGGACAAACTGGAGCCATCCCGTCTGCCAGCAGGAGATTGAAAGGAATAATGCCCCTGTTGTTGCCCCAGGCACGACAGCGGCAGCCTCAGGTACAGCACTAACTCCTATCACACCCGTCCATAGCCGCAAGTTCCGCACCACAGAGCTTCGTGCCGAGTTGCGCTTTGCCCCAGGCGAGACGTTCATCAACACCAAGCAGCGCCGTCTGCCCATCAACCTCGATGCCCCCGTCTTCACTGTCAGCCATACGCTGGGATTCAAGGACTTCCTCGGAGGCGATTACAGCTATAACTACACCGAGGCCAGCATCTATAAGCGCTTCTGGCTCCGTTCGTGGGGTAAGATGGACTGGCTTGTCAAGGGTGGAATCCAGTGGGAGAAAGTTCCTTATCCGCTGCTCATCATGCCTGAGACCAACCTCTCATATATCGTGCAGGACTATACGTTTGAGGCGATCAACAATATGGAGTTCCCCACCGATCGCTTCCTCAGTGCTATCGTCAACTGGGACTTGAATGGTAAGATCTTCAACCGCATCCCCCTGCTCAAGAAACTCAAGTGGCGCGAGTGGATAGGCTTCCGTATACTTTGGGGCGAGCTCTCAGATAAGAACAACCCTGAGAACCCATACAACGTGGGCAACCCTATCTTGATGTACTTCCCCGAGGGCTCATACGTTATCGACCCCAAGCGTCCCTACATGGAGCTCACTCTGGGTATCCACAACATCTTCAAGCTCCTCCATGTCGAGTACGTCCGTCGTCTCAACTACAACGAGCTTCCCACAGCCCACAAGCACGGCTTCCGCCTGATGGTCCGTATGACGTTCTAGAACCGCCCTGTTGCCTTGATGATGATTCGACGATAAGCAGGCAAAGCGTATTTGCTCTGGTCGTGCACTTCGCAGATGATGTGAATTTCGTCGTTCATAAAGGTGGCAGGTATCTCTACTTTGACAGACGAAGACGTGGCGTTGCTGATTTCCGCCTTCGTCTGACCGATACCATCCTGCTGCCACCATCTGAAGGAGAGCGCGTCGCCATCGGGGTCGGATGATGCAGAGGCATCGAGGGTGACTGTCTGCCCGGCCTTTCCCATGATGACAATCGCATCAGTGCCATTCTCCCCATTGACAATGACTGCGGGATTGTGATTGCCCTGCCCCGTTTCAGCCCATTCGATGCGGGCGATGAAGTCGTTAAGATGATCGGGATAGAACTGGCGATAATACGTTTCTGAGATACTCTTCACGGGTTCCTGCCAACTGGTCCAAGCGTAGGTCGTAGAGTCCTTGGTCAGAGCCCAAGTGTGATAGCCACCCCATCCCACCTGCATGGGTTCTTCCGGATTGTGAAGACCATTAGGGATAACGTTGAGGAACGAAGGCGTGTCGCCCTCTACACCATATTTATAATCAGGATACTGCTTGCCCAGTGCTGCATGTCCCTGAATCTCACTCTTGATCTGCTGCCAGTACTCTTGTCCGAGGCTGCATTGCAACTGCCAGGTGCCTTCATCCCAAACGAACAGGAGGTCATTGGCAAATTCACGGCGCATCCACTGATGAGAGCTGTAGGCAAGGTTCATCCGCATGGCATACACCATATCTTGGTCTGTGATGGTGTATAGGCGGAGTTTGTGTAAGAATGCTTTCAGTTGTTCGGGGGTACGTGTCTGCTTCACCTTCCAGATGGCTTGCGCTAATGTGTTGGCTCCGCCCCAGGCACATACCCAGATAGGGCGTTCGTCCTTTTCGTCGGCCAGTCTGATGATGAGCTCGCTGCCCTCGCTGTCGTTGTCCTTGCCAATCACCTTGATGCCTGCCCGCTGACTGCCCATCACGCTACGGCTCCGTATGTACTCCGCACTTGGCCAATAGCCCATCTCCTGACAGCCGTTTTCTTTGTCTGTGCTGAGAAAAGCCTTCTGGCCAGATCGCTTCATGAGGTTATGCACATCCACCCGGTATGCCTCAACTACCGAATCGCGATAGGCGGCACTTTGGGTAGGATAGGGGTCGCAGTTCCAGCCTGTCGAAGTGATGATGCCTTCAATCTCCAGTAGGTCGGCATAGCATAGCAGATGCACGAGCGACTCGGTATCGTCAGGTTCGAGATCCGGCTGCCCGATGTCAGTCAGGATGACCACACGCGGTTTCAGTTGCGCTTGCACTCCTATTGTCAAGAGGCAGAGCAGTAGAATAACAAGGATTTTCTTCATTTTATAATACGTTGAGGCCACAAAAATAAGCATTATTCTCCAATCCGCCAAACTTTTATAGAAATAAGAGCCACTTATTTTCAGATAAACCATATTCTCTATCCAGTTTTCTTTGTTATACGCTGCTAAGATGAATAATGTTTCTCATTAGAATTCTCAAAACCTCTATACATTCCTACATTTTCTACTTAACCTTCTTAAAATTAGATACTTATGATATGTATAGAGCATATTTGAAATAGTGCATCTATACATCATTATTATCAAATATAGGTGATTCTATTCGATATTTGAATCTAACTAACTGAAATACAATATGTTTCTTATTTGTTTCCTTAATTGAAACAAATTGTTTTATTATGGGAAACAAGTTGTTTCTATTAGGGAAACAAAATGTTTCCACATGTGAAACTTCTAGCGAAACAACAGTGTTAGAGATCTTCTTCATAATTCATTTGTGTTTAATGATCGTACCGCTAAAGTAAGGAAAAGCATATTAATTTTTAGGGCTAAATACTTTTTTTTAAAAAATAAATAGTATCTTTGCAGCCAAAGAGCAAACGATATGGGCATAACATTCGACGATACAGAGAAAAAGTTTGTGTTCGATTTCGAACACGATGGTGCAGAGGACATTGTAAGTCTTACTGGCAATGGCTATCAGGTAGAGGCATTCGGAAAGTGCTTTTACTATGGTTATGAATTCTCTGATCAGGTAGAAAGCTCTGTACGTTCCGCCTTTATTAAATATGTGAAATTTACCGAGGCATTGCAGGATACACCAGATCTGACAAACTTTATCAAGAAAGCTGTAGATAATCTTCATAAAAAGATTAATCTTTATAACTTTGATCTTGTGGTTATGCCAGAGTCTTCGAGTAAGGTGAACCAGTATATGTTGCGTTATATCTACAGATTTGCGCAACCTACATTATATAAGATGACTCTAGTAAAGGCTCTTCCTTCTAATATATCATTCGATATGAAAGCCTACGAGAAACAATATCTTGACGATATCTTAGAGAATGGAATGCCTCGCTATTCGGAAGCTGCCAAAGAGCAGGCAAAGAATTCCATCAACGCCATGTTGGAAATGATTCATCAGAAGGATTACTTTACGATAGCAAAGGACGTAAAAAAGAGCAAACTCCGTCCGTATATCATGAACTTCTTGAGATTTGAATCAGAAGAGGAACGAGAACTTTGTTCAATGATTCGTCAGCAGAACGTTTTGGTTATCGATGATGTAACGACAAGCGGTTCTACATTAAACGAGGTTCTGCGCACGCTCCGTATTCTCAACGAAAATAATGAAATAACAATCTTCAGCCTCATCGGTCGCAATGACCTGATGGCTGAGTCGCTATGATAATATGGATAAAGAGAAATAGCAATCTGTTTCTATCGTGAACGCGAGATGCGACCAGAATGAATAAGACCAAAGACAAAAACAAGAAAGTGCTAAGCCCCTGGTGGAAAGGATTTCTCACCAGTATACTTGGTACGACGATTTCCATCGCTCTGACTTTCGGTACTACGGCATTGGTAAACAGCAAAAAGAAGGCTGATGCCCAGCGGCTGACGGCGATGATGATCATCCAAGATATTGACAACAGCATAGAAACGCTGAGAAACATCATGGAGCATGAGGAGAAATGCTACAATGCCGCACAATATGCGACAAACCATATTGACAGCATTGCTGCCTTGTCTGAAGATACGCTGAATCTGCTATTACATTACATTATGCCAGGTACATCAGTCTCATCTAATAGGGAGTTTGATGACTCTAAGGAACGAATCTTCCACAGCAGCCTGGATACTTGGAGCAATTTGAACGATGTCGCCTTTGTCAATAATATAGAGTCATTCTATAAAGACAGGCGCATGATACAAGAACTTATGAAAACTGGCGGCGATTTCTATATCTGGGTAAAACCTACATCTAAGGAAGAGGCGATTCACGTGATACAGAGCGATATTCTCTTAAAGGATAATTTTATATCCTATATGGAAAAGAGGCTGAAGGAAGAGCGTGTAAAGAACTATATTAGCAATTACTATCAGCGGAAGCAGTTTTTTCAACAGATTGTCGAGGGATGGAGTGGCTTGAATGAAGAGAACAAGTTCCTGATGAATATCACGGAGGAAGATTTCAACACATTTAAGGAAAGTACCATTAAGAATTACCATGCTGCCAAAGAGAAAGATGTCATAGGAGTGTGGATTGACTCGGTTGTCGTTGACCATCAACAAGAAAACGAATACCGCAAAGACCATACATTCACGATACGTGTAATCCACCATGTGGCTCATCCGATCTACTCCGGCAAGATAGTACGAACAGCAACGCTTGAGGGAACCTGGACTATCGAGGGTGACTCCATCATCGCCATTTTCAATCCGTCAACTTGCAAATTGTCGGCAGATGATAGTGGCATATCTTATGCTAAAGAAATGCGTGACTCCATAAGAAGATTCGTCGATTTGTGGTTGGTTGGCGAGAAACAATTGCACGACCTTAAGCAGTCAATAACCGAACAGGGCGTCAGACAATCCAGAGCCACAAACATCGATCTGACAGGCAAGAGGCTTGAACTGACTAATCCCCAAAAGGAGACAACGCATTACAAGCGGAAAGAGTGAATTATTCGTATCTTTGCCACCACAGTTGGAATAGTCTGGACTTGAGTATTATAGAACCATACATAGACGAGAATGTGACGTGGAGTGGAGGAGTGCCTCACCTAATAAAGGGGGAATATTACGCTCTCGTCACGGTAGATGGGGAATAGTTGCCAAGTATTCCGAGGGAGCAATTAATTTCGCTATATCGGAGTAAATGGGTTACAAGTGAAGTGGTGAAAAATGGAAAGGTGATGAAAGATGCAATCTTCCATCAGCTATTCAAGGAGAGAATAGAGGAAAGGGACAGGAAGATAAAGGCAATGAGCGTAGATGAACTGATCGAGAACCTTCAAGATGAAAATGGCTACGGGAAATCAACATTATTTATTTAATTCCTCAATGAATTGAGTAATTTGTTTTTTCAACAATGGCAGATCTGTAGTATAGGTATCCCAAACCAACGTAGCATTGGTCGTAATGTTAAGATAGTCATTAATATGCTCAATGCACTCATCTATATGTCGCAGACGGTCGATGTCCCTTATTGCTTCTCTCATAGATCAATTTTTTGTCACGATTTGCAGTTAGTTGCGCGGCAGGGCGAAGGGTACCTTCTTCAGCGAGGTCGACCTTTCGGCCTAGTCTCTCTTCCAATTCACGATGCATGCGCATGTAGGCGAATAAACCTATAGAGGATGTAGACCTGTCGAATCTTACAAGAATGTCCACATCGCTGTCCGACGTTTCTTCTCCACGGGCAAAGGAACCAAAAATCCATGCCTTCAAAACGGGTTGCGTCTTGAAGTATTCAGCAATTTTTTCTGTAATGGCTTGTGTACTCATCTTGCTGACATTTATAATTTACGAGTGCAAATATAGGTAATATTTCTTAATGTTCCAAGTTTTTGGGTAGAAAAATGAATATAGCCCACCTGGAGAGTGGGCTATAGTGCTAAAAAATGCTGTCATCTCCTCAAAAGTGAAGTCACGAGGTAGGTCCCAGAATCGCTTAATAAGTTTGTCTTGTCGAACTCGCAAGAAATACTTGTTAGTTCGACAAGAAGGTAGCAGGGGGGGAATCGATACAATGATCATTTCCTCTTCTTTCTGGCTTTAAGGGATTGCAAAGCAGCAGTCGCTTGGTAGCAGCCGTACTTCTTTCCTTTACGGTAATCCTTCTTGGCTTGTCTCAGATTTCCCAATTGTTCATTGGCATATCCTCGAAGATAATAGATGTCACCATTATAATAAGATGTCTCCAGAGCTTGGTTTGCAAAGTAGATTGCAGAACTCCATTGGCTATTATGAAAGGCATCTATTGCCTGATTGGCATAGTGCTCAAACAAAGCCTGTTTCCTGGCCTCCACTCTTGCTCTCATTTCAGCATGAGCCAGAGCCATATTCATGGTTTGAGTATCATATAAATCCGTTGTTGGCAACTGCGTCCATGTATCATAAGAATAAACCTGAGCATTGGCGTTCAAAGCCATCATGCACAACATCGTTAATACCATCTTCTTCATAACTTGAATAATTTAGAAGTTACCATGACCAGATAGATGTGTTTTCATTATTACTACGTTGCTGTGTAGTAGTGTTTCCATACGAATCAGTATAGCTGGAGGAAGAACCAATGCTTTGTCCATAGCTGTCCTTATAGGTAGTCGAGGTGTTTCCGTAGCTGTCTGTATAGGTGCTTGATGTACCTTTTCTTTGGCCATAAGAGTCAGTATAAGTTGTAGAAGTATTACCATAGCTGTCAGTATAGCTTCTATCAGTACCTATCGTCTGCCCATACTGATTCTTGTGGGTGGTAGTGGTATTCCCATAACTATCAGTATAGGTTGTTGATGTTCCGATTGTTTGCCCATACTGATTCTTATGAGTCGTCGTGGTATTGCCGTAGCTGTCGGTATAAGAAGAAGAGGTACCAGTCGTCTGACCGTATTGATTGCGGTGTGTGCTGGTAGAATTTCCATAACTATCGGTATTCCTTGAAGATGTACCAACATTGTACTGAGCATCAGCTGCGATGGCGAATACGATAGCCATCAGTGTCATCATTAACTTTTTCATAATTCAATCAGTTTTAGTAAACTTAAAATTTCTGCAAAGATAGAAACGAAATCACTTTCCTCCAAGCAAAAACCAATAACAAGCCTTGCGAAAAAGTAAAAATCATCTATAATAATGTATATTATCATGATTTACAGACGTATTTCCTCCAAATTACTGCTCTTTCTAAAAAATGCAGTATATTTATCTTTTCCATCTAATTATTTGGATGAATCAAAAATATTATCTATCTTTGCAACAAAAAATAACGATGACAGAAAAGGACAAGTATTATAAAGATATAGCTAAGGCTGTGAAATTCTTTTGGAATACAAAGAAAACACAGTTAAAAGCCAGCTCCGATAAATCCAATCGTGGCGCTGTCGTTGGTGGCAAGCAGATGGACGCTTTTGTCGGATTAATAAAGCAGGTAGCTATTGATGCGGGAGTACCAGATTCGTGCATCTATACAAAGAACAATTATTTACCAGGATTCTTTCGTTCATCCAAAGATTGGGATTTACTAATTATTTCTCCATCGAAAAAGTTGATAGCTGCCATTGAGTTAAAATCTCAAATAGGTTCATACGGCAATAATTTCAATAATAGAACAGAAGAGGTTTTAGGATCTGCTGTTGACCTGTGGACAGCATTTCGCGAGAATCAATTTCCCAACCAGCAAGCCCCATGGGTCGGCTATTTTATTGTAGTAGGAAAAGACAAGAAATCAACGACACCTGTCAAGAATAACGAATCTCATTATTCTGTACGGCAAGAATTCAAGAATGCATCCTATATTGACCGCTATCGTATCTTGTGCCAAAAGCTGATCTTAGAGCGTCATTACACTTCAGTTGCCTTACTATGTACAAGTGATGCAAAAACGTTTGAAGATGTAGCTGATGACGTGTCTATTCACAGCTTTCTTAATTCTTTCTCCGGATTTTTAAAGGGGGTGATAGATGAGTTCAAGTAGTATTTACGGCCTTAGAGCAAATGGAAATGGGCATGGCGATGTGCCCACATCTCCAGCGGTGGTTAAGTATATGCTTGACCTAGTGGGATATGCTTCTTGTCGTAATCTTTCTGAAGTAAAAATTCTTGAGCCTTCATGCGGTGATGGTGAATTTATTATAGAAATAGTAAAGCGTCTGAAAGAATCTTCACTTGTTTATGGTTTTAATGTACAGGACGCATTTCAGAAGTGTGTCTATGGTTGCGATATTGTAGCAGAAAAAATCGCTCATTGCAAACAACGACTTGAGGCCCTTGGCTTCGATACAACATTTTCTCAGATAAAGGTGGGGGATTTTCTTCAGTCAAGCTTGCCGGAAATGGACATTGTGGTAGGCAATCCTCCGTATGTGAGATACGAAAACATTCCTGCTATTCAATTGATTTTTATCAAGAAGGCTTTTCCGACCTTCCATTATCGAGCTGACCTTTATATACCTTTCTTTGAAAAGAGTCTGAGGCTATTAAAACCAAATGGACAACATTGTTTTATTTGTGCCAACAGATGGTTGAAGAATGAGTATGGTAAAAAACTGCGTCGGCTTGTTGCTTCGTGTTTCAGGTTAGAAAAGATTATCAACCTTGAACATGCAGATGCTTTCCAAGAAGAGGTTCTTGCGTATCCTGCCATCACTTTGATTGCTAATGGTAGAACCGCTCCGACTTTTGAATATGCTGAAATAGACAAAGTGTCGGAACTAACAGCTCTTAAAATGGAAAGTAGAGAGACACCTGTTAGTGATGATTGGACGATGGTCTTTAATAGAACAGTTAATAGCGATCATCTATATACTATAGAAGAATTGGGCTTCAAAATAGGAATTGGTGTAGCAACAGGTGCAGATAAAGTCTTCATTTCTTCACAGCTGCCAGATGTTGTTGAACATGAATTACTGTTTCCTGCTATTAATGCGAAAGATTTGCGTGGCGATCAGTTAAACTGGCATGGAGAGTACTTATTGAATCCATATTCGTCAAATGGTGAACTCATCGATCTTTCCAGGTATCCACTGGCTGCTAAATATTTAGCTTGCCATCAAGATCGTCTTGCCAAGAGACATGTTGCCCAGAAGAACGCTTCAAAATGGTACAAGACTATTGATCGCATTCTACCACAATTGAAGTCGGAGGCCAAGATTCTACTTCCAGATATGTCAGGTAATAGATATATTTTTGTTGACGAGGGAAATTATTATCCACTTCATAACCTTTATTATATCACAGGCCATTCTGTCAGGGAATTAAAAATACTGAGTGCAATTCTGATGTCCATGAATATTCGCCAGCAGATTTGTAATATCACCAACAATATGAATGGAGGTTTCCCTCGCTGGCAAAGTCAGTATTTGCGCAAGTTGAAGGTACCAAACATCGGGCTATTGGATAAAGTGTTATGTGATCAACTTATTAATTGTTATGATATCAGGGATTACGATAAAATAAACACGTTAGTTGATCAAATTTATTATAACCAACAAAGTGTGTCTAATCATAGCAAGTTAGATAATATGCCCAATTCCCCTCAAAAGCGCAGGAAAAAAGAACTTGAACTTGCATTAGACTTTGCTGTTTGATACCCTTGCTATACTCTAGGCATACTCATGACAAAGCAATTCTTTGCAACGGTGCAGAACAAGATGCATTATGCCGTGCATGAGCATACAGCAGCAGAGCTGATTTATGAGCGGGTTGACAATGAGAAACCATTTGTGGGTATGACCAACTTCAAGGGCAACTATGTCACACGCGATGATGTTAAGATTGCGAAGAACTATCTGACGGAGTTGGAACTGCAGCGGCTGAACCTGCTGACTTCGCAATTCTTAGACTATGCGGAATTCCAGGCTTTAGAGCAAAATCCGATGACGATGGCTGACTGGATTGCAGCCTTGGATGACCAGATACTTCGATTAAGGAAGACTATCCTCGAGGGTGCAGGCACCGTATCGCATGAAGAGGCTATTGGGAAAGCTGAACGGGAGTTTGAAATCTATCGTGAACGTGAGATGCGATTGCTGGAGAGTGACTTCGATAAGGCTGTGAAGCGATTGAAGGACATGAAGGATGATGCGGATAAAATATAGCAATAGAGCAGAAAGTATAAGTTGTAGAACTATTACCATAGTTGTCGGTATAGCTTTTGTCAGTACCTATCGTCAGACCGTTTTCTCCAAGCAAAAACCTCGCAAGCCTTGCGGAGATTTGGAAGTATGAGGGAAGTTTCGTATCTTTGTACCCGAAATTAATGGAGTATAAATATGGGTGAAGATATTATTCCTTTTTTTAATGAGGTAACTGACAAGATGCAGGGCATCATCAAGGTCGTGGGCGTTGGTGGTGGAGGCTGCAACGCTGTTAATAATATGTATAAGGAGGGTGTAGAGGGGGTGACGTATGCTGTCTGCAATACGGATAGTCAGTCGTTGTCACGCTCGGAAGTGCCAGTGAAGATACAATTAGGCGAAGGTTTAGGCGCAGGGGGCGATCCAGAGAAGGGACGGAATGAGGCTGTGAGTACTATCGACAGTATTCAGAATCTGCTAAGCGATGGCACCAAGATGGTCTTTGTGACTGCTGGTATGGGTGGCGGCACTGGTACTGGTGCTGCTCCTGTGGTGGCTGGTGTGGCAAAGAATATGGGATTGCTGACAATTGGTGTGGTGACGATTCCATTCTACTTTGAGAAGAAACGCAAGATCATAAAGGCTTTGAAGGGCGTGGAGGAGATGCGTAAGAACGTGGATGCCCTCCTGATTGTGAACAATGAACGTCTCTGTGATGTCTATTCTGATGCTGAGATTCCCTTGAAGGAGGCTTTCTTCAGGGCAGACAATATCCTGATGGACGCAGTGAAGGGTATCTCGGAACTCATCACATTGCCCAGTGACGGTGGTATCAAGAGTGACTTCCGAGATGTGGAGACTACGATGAAGAATGGCGGTGGTGCTATTATGGCTATGGGACGCGCCAGTGGTGAACATCGCGTAGAAAGAGCTATTCTCAATGCTTTGGACTCTCCTCTGCTTTATGGTAATGACATTGGCAAAGCCAAACGCATCCTCTTTAACATCTATGCGAGCGATGAATATCCTATCTTTGTACGTGAGTTGCAAGAGATAGATGATTTCTTTGATCAACTGGATCCCAATATCGAGGTAATATGGGGTACGGCTACGGATGATTCTCTGGGGGAGGATGCCAAGGTGACGATTCTCGCCACAGGTATGGAGGATAGTCTGAAGGAGGAAGTGAAGACAGATGTGTATCGTAACGAGGATGAATATTTTGAGAATCTGATACCACTGCTCTATAAGCCAGCCAAGAAGACGCCTCCTACGATGGCACAGGTCATAGCAAAGCAACAAGAGATTGTCTTCGATGTGGAGCCTGCTCCTGAGCCTGAACCAGCAGTGGCTCCTGAGCCGGAACCTGTTCCAGAACCTGAGCCAGAACCTGAGCCAGAACCTGAAAAGGAAAAGGCTCCATCAGCAATTGACAAATTGAAGAATTGGCTCAATTGTTTTATGAAAGAAGATCCGAATGAATGAACAGATGACACCAGAGGAGATGGCCTTGGAGGTGAAGCGCCTCGCAGGGCAGCTACAGGCAGAGGGTAGGCGTGACCTTTTGCTGAAAGCCCTTGGTGTGCCCTTGCTCGAAGAATTGCGCATCGAGGCTGCCAAGGGGAAACTGAGTCGTCTTCTCATCACCAACGACTATCGATTCATCCTTGAAGATTATAATCGTCAGGAGGTGGAGCTTCAGCCTGTGCATAAGGCCGTCTATCTGCTCTTCCTGGCACATCCTGAGGGGATAGAGTTCAAAAGACTCTCGGATTATCGCGAGGAACTTACCCGTTATTATATGGCTACGGCAAAGCTGATGGATAAGGAGAAAATCATCGAAGGCGTGGATCATCTGGTTAATCCTCTCGATAATGCCATCAATGAGAAATGTTCGCGTATCAAGAAGGTGTTTCTCGACATGATGGACGAATATACTGCGAGCTACTACATTATCAGCAGCCATACCCAGAAACACATCGCAGGCTCCAGCCGTATCTGGTATCAACGCCTGAAGGTCATCACCCTGCCAAGAGAATTAGTCGTTTATTCAAAAGCGTGATTAAGGAAGACAAAAAAAGAAAGCAAGAGGGTCATCACGACAGTCTTGCTTTCAAATTTCTAACTAACTTATTATCAACTATTCATTACTCATTCTGATTTTGCTGATGCAAAGGTACGATGATTTTTGGCTGTTTGTATGCTTTTTATGTGAAAAAATAAACGTAAACGTTTGCGATTTTCGATAATTATTCGTATCTTTGCCGCGTCTATCTAAATTATCAACTTTCATGGCTAATATAAAACGTAGAACGTCACTGAAAGATCTCGCCAAGGAGCTTGGCGTCAGTATCGCAACCGTCAGTCGTGCGCTGAGAAGTTCGCCTGAGATTGGTCTGGAGATGCAGGCAAAGGTGAAAGAGCTGGCAAAACGACTGAACTATAGGCCTAATCCCTTTGCTCAGAGTCTTCGCAAAGAGGCTCCGAGAGTGATTGGTGTGGTGGTACCCAATCTGGTGACACATTATTATTCAGCAGTGCTTGACGGTATCGAGGAGGAGGCGCGCAAGGCGGGCTATTCGATTATCAGTGCGAACACCCATGAGAACAGTGAGGCTGAGGTGAGGGCCATCGACAATTTCATCAGTCTGCATGTGGAGGGAATCATCGCCTGTCTGGCTCAGGATACCACTGATTACAGTCATTTTGAGGAAATCTCGAACATGGGTATCCCTCTGGTCTTTTTCGGGCGTACCTGTCTGCCAGAGAAGTTCTCGAGTGTGATGGCCAATGGTGATGTGGCAGCTCAGGAAGCGACACAGCACCTGATTGACACAGGTAGCCGGCGGATAGCCTTCGTGGGAGGTCCTAATCATCTGGACATGGTGAAGCGTCGTAAGCATGGCTATCTGGAGGCACTGAAGGAGAATCGCATTCCTATTGAACGTGAGTTGGTGGTATGTGAGAAGATTGACTACGAATGGGCTCTTGAGGCTACCACGAAGCTGTTGGAGATGGATAATCGGCCTGATGCTATCCTGGCTTTCAACGATATCATCACGTTTGCTGCCTTTACTGCCATCAAGCAGAAGGGGCTGGAGATTCCAAAAGACGTGGCACTGATAGGTTTTACCGATGATGTTCACACGAAATACGTAACGCCCAAACTGTCGGTCATTGAGGATCAGTCGTATGATATGGGTGTTCAGTCTTGCCAGTTGCTGCTCAAGAACATCGGTGGCGACTCGAGGATCTACAAGAAGATCGTACCTCAGAAACTGGTGATCCGAGAGACGAGTGCCAAGCATCAATAAAGGCTTTACGCTGATGTGCGTAAAGCCCTCATGGCATTGAATACGGCCAGAACGGTCACGCCTACATCGGCGAATACGGCCAGGGCCATGTTTGCCAGTCCGAAGGTGGCAAGCAGGAGTACGGAAACCTTGACGGCAATGGCGAAGATGACATTCTGACGGGCGATAGCGATGGTCTTGCGTGCTATCCGGATGGCTGTCGCTACCTTTGAAGGCTGGTCATCCATCAGCACCACATCTGCTGCTTCGATGGCGGCATCGCTGCCAAGACCGCCCATCGCAATACCTACATCTGCCCGAGCCAATACTGGGGCATCGTTGATGCCATCGCCCACGAAAGCCACTACAGGCTTGTCGGAGTTGCCTCCGTTGACAGTCTCTGGAGGTGTGAGCAGACGCTCTATATGGCTGACCTTATCTGCAGGCAGCAGTCCAGCATGGTATTCGTCGAGTTGCAGTTGCTCAGCTACATGGTGCCCCACTTCCTCACGATCACCTGTCAGCATCACGGTCTTCCCAACACCCAGTTGCTTGAGTTGCGCAATGGCTTCTTTACTGTCGGCCTTGATCTTGTCATTGATGACAATATGTCCTGCATACTGTCCGTCGATAGCCATGTGGATAATGGTTCCCGATGCTGCTTGATGTTGGTGCTCACATTGTGGGCAGTCGTGCCACTGGGCACCGATAGTGTCCATCATCTTCGTATTGCCCACACACACGATGTTATCACCTACCTTTGCGCGGATGCCCTGGCCTGCTATCTCCTCGACATCGCTGATGTGGCAACCGTCGGTAGCTTCTTCAGGGAAAGCGTCGCGCAGTGCAGCTCCGATAGGGTGGGTGGAGTAGTGCTCCACATGGGCAGCCAGATGCAACAGATGATGGGCGTCGTATCGCTCAGGGTGTACGGCCTCTACGGCAAACTGCCCGTGGGTCAGGGTACCTGTCTTGTCGAAGACGACGGTTCCCACCTTGGCGAGGATGTCCATATAGTTAGCTCCCTTGATGAGTATACCCCTTCGGGAGGCTCCTCCGATGCCCCCGAAAAAGGTGAGGGGCACACTGATGACCAGCGCACATGGACAACTGACAACGAGGAACATGAGGGCTCGATAGAGCCATGTGGCAAACGAACCTCCCAGGAGTGTCGGAATGACTGCGAGGGCGATGGCGGCAAACACCACTACAGGCGTATAGACGCGGGCAAAGCGGGTGATGAAAGCTTCGCTCTGAGACTTATGCTCGCTGGCATGTTCCACGAGATTCAGGATCTTTGACACCGTACTCTCGCCAAAGGTCTTGGTGACCTGAACCCTGATGACACCTGAGATGTTGACGCAGCCAGAGATGACCTCGTCGGTCTCAGTTACTTCGCGTGGTAGGGTCTCACCTGTCAGGGCAACGGTATTGAGTGAGGTGCTGCCCTCTACAATGAAACCGTCGAGCGGAACCTTCTCTCCCGGGCGGATGACAATTACCTCATCTATCTGAACCTCCTCAGGACTGACATCCTTCAGTCCGGTGGAGGTCTCTACATGGGCTACGTCTGGGCGTATATCCATTAAGTGGGCAATGCTTTCACGGCTCTTTCCTTCGGCATAGCCCTCGAACAGCTCGCCTACCTGGAAGAAGAGCATCACAAAGACCGCCTCAGGAAATTCGGTTTCCGCCCCAGGCAGGAACCCGATGCAGAGCGCACCGATGGTGGCTATCGACATCAGAAAATGCTCGTTGAAAGCCTCACCTTCCGTCAGGCCCTCGACGGCTTCCTTCAGTGTGTCGTGACCAATCAGGAGGTAGGGAACGAGGTAGACCATGAGCAACTGCCACTTGGGCAGGTCCAAAGTCTTTTCGACAGCAACCGCCATGATGAGCAGTATGACGGTGATACCAATGAGCCAGAGCTGCTTGCTCAAAGAATGCTCGTGATGGTGCTCATGTTTATGTTCATGCTGATGCTTGCAGCACTCGTGTTGATGATTCTCGTGTGACATGTTATACCTTATTTATAATGATAAATTCCTAAATTTTCCTTTCTGGGTGCAAAGTTACAAAGAGAGTTTCGCAACTTAGTTGCAATTTTTTCGTCGAATATTTGTTTATATCAAAGAAAATGTCTAAATTTGTAGCGAATTATGGACTTTTATAAATTGCCAATAACTATATGAAGCAGTTTCTGACAACTATTATGTTTCTGTGCTGCCTGGGCGCTAGTGCTGCCTCGACAGTGATTCCTGATATGAAGTTTCGTCGTCTCGACAGTCGTGACGGTTTGTCAAACTCTCAGATTAACTGTATGTTTCAGGACTCCCAAGGTATTATATGGGTAGGTACGCCATACGGATTCAATCGTTATGACGGCTATCGTTTCCGCATCTTCTATTCTGATCCCAACGACACGACGACGTTGCGGAATAACTATGTGGATATGATCTGGGAGGACATCAACGGTAAGTTCTGGCTGAAGCAAGGCATGAATTACAGTATCTTCGACCCGATTACAGAGAGAACCATGCGTAATCCGTCGCCATATCTGGCTAAGTTGGGAATTACGGGTGGTATAGACCGTATCTATATCGATTCGAAGAAAAACATTTGGGTAAAGACTTACACGGACGGTCTCTATTGTTATAATCCCCAAACGAAGAAGAAGACATTGACGAAGTATGGCTATGGTCAGGAGGAGTTTCCCCAAGAGTTCTGGTTCTCGTCTTTTGCTGAGTATAACGGCCAGCTTATCGTGGCATCGAGCGATGGTGATCTGATGGCTGTCGACGGTTCGAGGGGAAAGGTGGTGTGGAAAGATTCCTTCATTCGCCAGCATGGTGGAGCCCCCAGTTCTGATTATAGGGTTGTTGTGGACAATTTCGGCAACTACTGGGTGCTCTCCAATGGTACGACCTATATTTACGAGCAGAAGGAGAAGAAGTGGCACATGTCTATCAACGCTTTCCTCGGACAAAAGGGTCTGGCTTCTCTGCCGGAAAATCTACTTGTGTGGGATCTCGTGATGGATCAGCGCAATTGGCTTTGGCTGGCTACTGACCATGAGGGACTCATTGTCATCGACACGAAGACGATGGATATGCGCCAGTTCCTCAACAATAAGTTTGATGAGACCTCAATCAGTGAGAACACGGTTAAGCATCTGTTGTTGGATAATAGCGGCAACATGTGGATCGGTGCCTATCGCAGTGGCCTGAATCAGTATATTGAGAAGCCGTTGGCTTTCAAGACACTGGAAGTAGGAGATGTCAACACAGCGACCGAGGATTCGCAGGGCAATTTCTGGATTGGTACAGATGACAGGGGTATTATTAAGTATGACCCGAAGACGGGAGAGATGCAGACGCTCAACAAGGCGAATAGTCCGCTGATCTCTGATATCATGGTTGCCAGCTATGGCGCTCGCGACGGTTCTGTCTGGTTCGGAACCTACAATGGCGGTCTGGTACATATTGACAACGGACAGGTGAAGGTCTATACGGCCTCTAATGCTGATGGCGCGTTGTTGAACAATAACGTATGGTCTGTCACTGAGGACAAATGGGGCGATATATGGATTGGTACACTCGGCAATGGTGTGCAAAGACTCAATCTGAAGACAGGTAAGTTCAAGACTTGGAGTACGTATAACACAAAGCTGAAAGAGAACTTCATGACCAGCATAGGATGGATCAAGAAGGGATGGCTTATCGTTGGTCATTCCGTGTTCTATTCGCTTATCAATCCAGTCAGCGGTCAGGTGATGAATTTCGAGATTCCTGCCATTCCTGGTCAGCCGGCTGCAAATGCTACCAGCGTCTGTGTGATGGAGGATAGTCGTGAACTTATTTGGTATGGTTCTACATCGGGCTGCTGTATTGTCGACCGTAAGACAGGACAGCAGAAGATGCTTGATATGAACAATGGCCTGATAGGTTCAAGCGTGTCGGGCATCGCAGAGGACAAACTTCATACCATGTGGGTGGTTACCGATCACGGTATCTCAAATGTCGTTCCACAAAAGGAGGATAATGGCGAGTGGACATTCCTTGTGCGCAGCTTCAGTTCAAAGGATGGTCTGCAGCAGGGACCTTATAACAAGCGTTCCATCAGCTGTACGCGCGAAGGCCTGATTCTCGTTGGAGGTCTTGGAGGATTGGATATTATTGATCCCAAACTGGTATCAGGTGTCAATAATACGGAAAAACCTATCTTTAGTGGCCTGAAACTGTTTGGTCAGCAGATTGGTGTGGGTGAAGAGTTCGGTGGTCGAGTCATCCTCGAAGAGGCCCTCAACGAATGCCGTGAACTGACACTTCGCCATGACGAGAACCAGTTTACAATCCAGTTGGGATCTAATAAGGGTGAGATTCATAACCCCTCAAGATTCATCTATATGCTTGAGGGCTTCAGCGACCGATGGATCAAGACAGAGGAACAAGATCCTAACATTACTTATATGTCGCTCCATCATGGCAGCTATACCCTCCATGTGCGCATGCTGAATGAGGACGGTACGATGGGACAGAACGAGGCTACCTTGAAGATTACAATCACGCCACCGTTGCTGCGTAACAGATGGATCCTGTTGCTCTTCCTGTGCGCTGTGGCTGCAGGAATCTACTTCTGGCGCCGCTGGTTTATGAAGCGTCAGGCTGAAGAGTTGGAGCGTGAACGCCTGCGCATGGAGCTTACGAAAAAGCAGTGGATGGCCGAGATGAAGGCCCAGCTCATGAACGAAACAGCGGCAGCAGCTCCAGAGCAGCAAAAGCCAGCACAGCCCCAGCAGCCTGAATGGGAAATCAGTTCGCTGAACAAACAGTCGGGCGACCTGCAGGAGTTTATGAAGGAGCAGTGTGCACAGTTCAAGGCACCTGAGGGCAAGCGCCTGAAGTTCACCTTCTTCCCCTTGGCCCAGGATCTCGTGATGGATTTCGACAAGGATTTGCTGGGGCAGGCTATTCAGATCCTGCTGAACAATTCGGTGATGTTCTCGCCCAGTGACTGTCGCATCAAGGTGTTTGTCGACAAGACCCCGAATAATGGTACTATCCGCATTTCGGATAATGGCATCGGACTCCCTGAGGGGGCAAAGGAGCACATGTTCGATCCCGTGGTAAGCGATGATGATCCAGGTGTATGCCTGCATATTGTTAAGGATATCGTGGCGGCTCATGGCGGTACGGTGACAGGCGACAATAATCCTGGTGGTGGAAGCGTATTCACGATTACACTGCCACTTGATCAACCAGAGGAGATCGAGGAGGCTGTGCTGATGGATGATGATAACAACTAACAAACTATAATTTATTTAAAACAAGGTATGAAAAAGATCCTAATGATGGTGTCTGCTCTGCTGCTGGCAGGAACGTCGATGGCGGCAGAGGTACAGACGAATGGTAACAAGGTCACAATTCGTCCTGACGGAGGTCAGGCTAAGGTCATCAACCTCGAGGTTATCAACGACAACATTATCCGTGTGCGTGCCACCTCGAAGGATGCCCTGCCCGAGAAACCTGCCTCACTGATGATTGTGCCGCAAACGGCCCCTGCCAAGGGCTCATACACACTGACTGATGAAGATGGCAACGTGGTAGTAAAAGCCAAGAATGTCAAGGCAGTCGTGTCGAAGGCTACAGGTGAGGTGACTTTCTTTGATGCAGCAGGTAAGGAACTGCTGAAGGAAGCGAAGGATGGAAAGAAATTCTGGGACTTCACGGTGCCTGAGCGCGAACTGGGTATGAAGACGGGTTACACCGTACCCGAGGAGCAGAAACATGGCCTCTCTTGGCAGATGAAGTTTGACAGCCCTGAAGATGAGGCTTTCTATGGCCTGGGCCAGCACCAGAGCGAGGAGTTCAATATGAAGGGTAAGAACGAGGATCTGTTCCAGTATAATACAAAGGTGAGCATTCCCTTTGTGCTGTCGAATAAGAATTATGGTCTGCTGTGGGATTCGTACAGCTATTGCCGCTTTGGCAATCCCAATGACTATCTGCAGTTGAACCATGCGTTCAAGCTCTATGACCGCACAGGCAAGGAAGGCCATCTCACGGGAACTTATGTTGATGCGAAAGGCAAGAAACTGGTTCGCGATGAGGACAGCATCTATTATGAATATGGTACGCCTGAGAAGTCTGAGATTGCGCTGAAGACAGACAATGGCGGTATCAAGAACTTCCCGAAGGGCATCAACCTGATGGGTGCCAATGTCACCTACGAAGGCTTTATCGAGCCCGAGTGTTGTGGCAAGTGTAAAGGCAAGAGCCAGCTCTATCAGTTTATCCTATATTATTCAGGCTATGTGAAGGTGTATATTGATGGTAAGGAAGTGGTGCCCGAGCGTTGGCGCACAGCTTGGAACCCCAATAGCTATAAGTTTGCTACAGAGTTGCAGAAGGGCAAGCGCGTGCAGTTGCGCATAGAGTGGCGTCCTGATGGTGGTGAGGCTTACTGCGGTCTGCGTGTGGCTGAGCCTCGTAACAAGACAGAGCGCGAGCAGCTCTCAGTATGGAGTGAGATGGCCAAGGATATGGACTATTATTTCATTGCAGGCGAGAATCTCGATCAGGTGGTTTCTGGCTATCGCACGCTGACAGGAAAGGCCAGCCTCTATCCCAAGTGGGTGCTGGGCTTCTGGCAGAGCCGCGAGCGCTATAAGACTTCCGATGAAATTGAAGGCACGTTGGCTGAGTTCCGCAAGCGCCACATTCCTATCGACAATATCGTGCAGGACTGGAACTACTGGCCTGAGGATCAGTGGGGTTCTCACAAGTTTGAGGCTTCGCGCTATCCCAATCCCCAGCAGATGCTTGATAAGGTTCACCAGATGCATGGACGCTTCATGATCTCTGTATGGCCTAAGTTCTATTGCAACACTGACAACTACAAAGAGCTCGATGCCAAGGGCTGGATGTATGTACAGAGTCCCAATGATGATATTCACGACTGGGTGGGTCGCGGCTATAAGAATGGTTTCTACGATGCATACGATGCTGGTGCCCGCAAGATGTGCTGGCGCCAGATGGATGAGAACCTTTACACCAAGTACAATCACGATGGCATCGCAGGTGTCGACGCCTGGTGGATGGATGCTTCTGAGCCCAATGTGCGCGACTGTACCCCGATGTGGTATCGCAAGGCCCTCAGTGGTCCTACAGCCTTAGGTACCTCTACAGAATATT
>JAEEGH010003427.1_pt1 | contig 41694 bp, 22 predicted proteins | sample 9134181 | NCBI WGS metagenome assembly JAEEGH01 (sample SAMN16246544, study PRJNA631951) | gut metagenome | biome: gut microbiome; feature: rumen; material: DP-attached | host: Bos | place: Iran: Karaj | collected 2018-10 | reverse complement strand
ATCAAAGCACAATAAGATGAAAAGACTACATACAATCCTGGCGGCTCTCAGCCTTGCAGTAGCTGCTCAAGCCCAGATAGGCGAACCCTATATCCACGACCCATCGACCCTCGCCGAGTGTGATGGCAAGTATTATACCTTCGGCACAGGCGGCGGCGGTCTCATCTCTGAGGATGGCTGGTCATGGCATAGTGGTGCCGACCGTCCCGGTGGCGGTGCTGCCCCCGACGTCCTGAAGATCGGCGACCGTTACCTCTGTATCTACGGTGCCACGGGTGGTGGTCTCGGCGGCGGTCATGCAGGCCGCATCCTCACCATGTGGAACAAGACCCTCGATCCGCAGTCCCCCGACTTCAAATGGAGTGAGGCGGTTGAGGTGTGCTACTCCGACGGTATGGAAGATCAGGATGCCATCGACCCGGGTCTGTTGCTCGATCCCACGACAGGTCGTCTGTGGGTGAGTTACGGCACCTATTTCGGTACCATCCGCCTCATCGAACTTGATCCTAAGACCGGCTTCCGTGTGAAGGGCAACCAGGAGAAGGACATCGCCATCGACTGTGAGGCCTCTGACCTAATGTTTCGCGACGGCTGGTATTACCTGCTCGGCACCCACGGCACCTGCTGCGACGGTGTCAACTCCACCTATAACATCGTGGTGGGCCGTTCCAAGAGCGTCGAAGGTCCCTACCTCGACAACGTTGGCCGTGATATGTTCCACGGTGGCGGAAAGATGGTGATTGCCGCTGAGGACCGTGCCTGTGGTGCAGGCCACTTCGGACGCTACATCATCGATGAGGGCGTCGAGGTGATGTCGTTCCACTGGGAGGCCGACTTCGAACTGAGTGGCCGTAGTGTCCTCGCCGTCCGTCCGTTGGTATGGAAGAACGGCTGGCCTGTGGCAGGCGATAATTTCAAGGGTGGCACCTTCGAGATTGAGAGTGAGCGTCGCGGCTATGCCTTAGAACTCGCCGTCGATTTCGTCCGCATACCGCAGGAGCGTCAGGGCTGGTTCAACCGCGAGCAGATGCAGCAGCCGCCCAAGCCCATTGCCAACCAGACATTAAAGGATGTCATCGGCACATGGCCCGAGGGCAATATCCCTGCCCGTATCGGTGACTATATGCACCGTCCCCACCAGCGTTGGACCGTCACGCCCGTCAACGAGGCAGGCGGCTATCTCAGCAACCCTTATTTCAGGATTACCATCGAAGGTACTGACCGCGCCCTGGCTGCTACCGCCGACTGTGAGGTGACGACCGTTCCTGCCTATACAGGTGCAGACGAACAACTCTGGCGCATCGAACAACTCACCGACGGTACCTTCCGCATCATGCCGAAGGCAATCCCCGGACAGGCGGGTGTCAACACCAGCATCTGTCTCTACAGTGCAGGTGACTCCACGCCTACCCTCGCTACATACGATTTCAACAGCGATAATTCCAAGTGGAATTTCCGCAATCACTGATCCAGGCAGAAGGCCCGGACTCTTGAGATGTATTCGGCCCTATGCTCATGATATGACAAAGCATGCTCGGCACCATCGGCTATCCAAAGCGCCTTGGTGCCGGGTTTTGCTTCGTAGAGGGGATAGACCATCGCCGTAGGTACAAACGTGTCGGTGCTGCCATGAATAAAGAGCATCGGATATCGGCACTTTTTAACCTGTTCCAAGGCCGACGCCTCGCTAAAGTTCCAGCCATAGCGCAATTGACAGAGCAGACTTGTGGCATACATCAGCGGGAAGGGAGGCAAGCCGAACTGTTCCTTCAGTTGACCGGCAAACTCATCCCACACGCTGGTATAGCCACAATCCTCCACGAACTTCAAATCCTTGATACCATCAGGCATCTTCTCGCCAGACAGCATCATGGTAGTGGCGGCCCCCATTGAGACACCATGCACCACCATCGTGTCGGCCTGGAAGGTCTTCAGCCAGTGCAATGCATCGAGCCGGTCCTTCCATCCCATCTGGATGGCGTCACCCTCGCTCTCACCACAGGCGTGCAACTCAGGCATCACCACATTATACCCTAACTCGTGCTCATAGATACGCGCCAGCCAGAAGAATTTGATGGCACAGTCGCGCCAGCCGTGGATCACAAGCGCGGTACGGGTGCTACCCCTATCCACATAGAAAGCATGATGACGCTCCCCTGTCGGCATCGTCAGAAACGTGTCGCGCAGAGCACCGATACTTCGCAGGCTGTCAACCCACGCCTTACTCTCAGGATACTTTTCGAACTGCTGCCGATAACACGAATCGGTGTCCATCCGGTTCGGATCAGGAGCCAGTGAATAGTCCAGCATATAGAAACTGCCGCCAATGAGTGCGATCACAAAGACAATCGCCACGACAGCCAAAGTCCACCCTATTTTCTTCATATTCCAGTGAGAGTTTATTCGTCGAAGAGTTTCATGGAACTGGTGACGTCGAAGCCGGCATGGCCCTGATCGTCATCAGCATGATCAGTCAGATAGTGCTGGTAAGCCTCGTCGATCTCGGCAAGCTTTTTCTGATAGATCTCCTGACTGGTCTCAAGGCTCTCCTCCCGACTACGCTTGAGCATCTTGGTGACATCGGCCAAATCCCCGACAGACAGCTTGTCTGCCAATAAGGGCAGCTCTGCCATGTAAACCGCACACTCCTTCTCGATCTCGGCATCACACTCCTCATAGAACAATTTGGCAGTGTCGTTCAACAGCTTACGGCGGTCCTTGTTGACCTCAGGCATCGTATAAGTGATGTGCTGATTGTGGTTGCCGTAGTCCTCACGCACCAGTTCCATCTTGAACTCCGGATGTACGTCAAAGACGGCTGAGATGATGGTCTGCAGATGGTCGGGCACGTTGGGGTAGATCTCAAAACGGAAATCATCGGGTGTAGCCACCTTGGCCACATCCTCCAGGTTATATTCCCGTTCGGCATGTACGGTAACAGGCAGCAGGGCTCCCAGCTCGGCCTTCACACAGAGGTTGGCATAGCGGTAAGTCAACAGTGAGAGATAGGCATTCAACTTCTCTTTCAGCTCTTTAACGGCTGCGGTGATATACAGATTCATATTCTTTCTACTTATTATTCATTTGTTACTTAGTTCCTATGATTCCTTCGGGGCATCCTGGGCTTTCAGTTTGGCACTGATGCTGTCACCGCCTCCAGGTGCGCCGGCAGCCATGCCGTCCTCGATGTTCGGTGTCTTGAAGTGTGTACCGACCTGAACATCATCGCCAGAGATCTTGGGCGCCTTCAGTTCACCCTTCACCTCGGTATTGGCATTGACTGTGGTTTCGCCAAAGACATTGGTCTTGCTACCGCCCACTGCCACATTCTCGCCATCGAGCTGAAGCACAGCCTTACCCTCGCCCTGTTGGGCCTCAAGGGTGGTATCGGCAAAGAGGCCGATGGTATCGGAAGTGGCTTGCAGCAGTTTGCTCTTGACATCCTTCGATGTGGCACCGACAAACATCTGCTGCGCCATGAGGATCATCGAACTGCCTTCCAGCAGCTTGCCCTCGGCATCAACAGGTGAGAGATCGGTCTTCTCGGCACGGATGGCTACGCTGCCACCCTTTGTCAGAGCCTTCTCCTTCGACTCACCGTTCTCCACATCATAGTCGGCACTGGCAACGGTCAGCGTCTTCGACTTCACGATGATGTCACCCTCGGCGGTCATGTTGGCCTTGGTCAGCTTGCCCTTATCATCCACCTCAACATTGGCGGAACCTTCGGTGCTGACCTCGATGGTCTTGGCACGGAGTTTCAGTTTGCTGTCGGCGGTGAGCTGCTTCTCCTTCAGCTTCTTGTCAGCCACCTCGTAGTCAGCTCCCTCGATGGTGATGTTCTTCGAGCGCAGCGTGAAGTCGCCCTCGGCGGTATGGGTGGCAGTGGTCAGACAGCCCTTATCGTCGTAGGCTGCATCAGCCGTACCAGAAGTGGTCACATTGATGTTCATCGCCTGGATGCTTACCTGTCCTTTCTCTTTCAGTTTACCGTCAGTCTCAAGTGCGGCAATGCCCACCTTGTTGGCCTTGATAGAGATGCCCGAGCCATCATTGTCACGCAGGTTACCGTCACCATCGACAGAGGCCATGTTGATGCGCTCACCCATGATGCTGACATTACTGCCCGTTGTCTGCTTCAGGAAGTCATCGCCCTTCTTGATCTTTGACTTCACGTCCTTCAGGCATTTCAGCAGGCGGTTGGTCTCTGAGAGCATGGCCAGCACTTCGGAATAGCCGCGGGTCTCCTCAACCAGTGCCTCTGTAGCGGCCTCCACCTCTGCATTGAGCGTTCGCATCTCATCATATTTTGCACGGATAGTATGTTCATTCTTGACGAGCGCTTCCTTCTTCTCCATCAGCTCTTCCAGTTCATTGATCAGTGAGGAGAACGACTCCTTATGGTCGCCAGCCTGTTCCTGAAAGGCACTCTTCTTGTCTTCCAGTCTGTTGATCTGCTGGTCGAGCAGTTTCTCCCTGCTTTCGGAAGCCAGTGTTGCACTGATCTCCAGCTGTTTGTCGGCATGAATGCGCAGACCGCCGTTGGAGGTCGGCGGTGCAGAGAAAGCCCCCTGGGCATCATCGCTCTGGATGACGATGCTACGCGCCTGACTGACGATCTCCGACAAGGAGCCGACCACATGTTCGAGACCGTCGGTGCCGGGGTCTTCTGCGATCTGATGGATGCTGGCGGCACGCGTCTCCACCCGTCCGCCATTGCCTGTGGCCTGCAGATCGACCTCCGTGCCGCGCACGATGATCTTCGAGGCCGAACCCTCATAAAGGATCCCGTCGGCATCCACATTACCTAAGATGATCTCCGGTGCCGACAGGATGATACGGTTCCTGTCGCGCACATAATAACTGCCTGTCATCTCCTCGTGCATCTGCCTGCGCATGTCCTGCATGTCGGCCTTGCACTTCCTGATCTCTGCCAGGTCTTTCTCGACGCTGCTCTCAAAGGCAGACATCTTCTTTTCCCAATCTTTAAATATATAGTCCATACTACGTATTCCTTTAAGTTGATGAATTACAATGAGAGCAATACCTTCAATAACTGTTCACGGTTACCAAGGTTCGACTGCGTCTCCGACTCCAGCTTCGCCCCATTGAAGTGGAGCGTGGAACCGTCGTTTTCGGAGAAGAGGATCTGACCACTCTGACTTGCCCAGGCATTATTCTCACTTACAGATTTGAATGGATTCTGGAATTTATTTTTGATCGGCTCCCAGAGACCATCCATGAGGTAGATCATGAACTTATTGCCGAACGTGCCCTTATGGTCTAAGCGCGTCATCATGTTCTTCCAGTTGAAGGTGGTCTGCACCTTACTGTCAACAATGTCGGACTCACCAAACCCAAGGCTGAAGAACTTGTTTTCCTTGTTCAGGTCGCTGTCCTCCAGCTTCACCAGATACATGGCTGCCAACTTGCGTTTGAACAGGCGAAGCGCTTTCTTACGGGTGAACAGATCCTCAACCCACTCCGCGAACTCTTCTTTCGGCTCGTCATCACCATATTTACCCTGCCATTTTTGAAGTGCCTCCTCCGCATAGTCCTTGAAAGCATCCTTTGCTGCCTTCTTGAACGCATTGTCGTCGGGATAATCCTCAAGCAAGCTGGTGAGTCCGAGCACATGCTGGTGCAGGGCATATACCTTTTGGGCATAATCCAGCATCTCGTTGCAGAAGAACTCGTCCTTCTCATCGCCGGTAAAAGTAGCACCCTTGAACTCCACATCCTCATCCTTCATCTTATCAGGATAGCCACCGCCGATGAAGGAGTCATCGTCCCACTCATCAATCTTGAAGGAGAAGGCTTTCTTACGGATATCGGGATCCTTGGGATCTTTCAGGAAGGCAGTTGTCAGCTCTTGGTAGTTGACGCTGGCATTAACGGCTTTCGTCCACATCTGATCATAGGAGGTATAGAAGTTATCGACCCGCTCCATCAAGTCGTTCAGCACCTCAATGAGTTCAACGTAGAACTTCTCCAGCGAGTTGATCTTGTCCTTATTCGGGAAGTTATCTGCCTTGACCTTCACCTCGCCAGGGCCAGCCTCCAGTTTCAGGTAGCGCTTTGACTTGATGAGCGTGGTACCCTCTACTGGCTTGACGGCAATCTCGAACATGTGGCGGAACAACGACAGGTCGGCAAAGGCGGCAGGGCCTAATTCCTCATTAGCTGCGCCAGGACCATAAGTCAGGATCTGATGTCCCAGCCACAAGAAACCGGCAGCGATGGCCTGGAAGCCCGTGAGGAAACCTAAAGGAATCTTTGAGGCCTTACTGTGCCCCAGCTTATACAGCCAACTGCCACACTTGACGTCTGGGTCGCCGATACCTTCAGGCCCAATGTTGTTGCCAGAGGTCAACGTCAGGTTGTTGCCGGCCTGGATGTTGACATTCTTACCCTTGATATTGATGTCGCCGTTGGGCGCCTCGATGTTGATGCCGGTGAAGGCACTGACATTGACATTGCCAAACGGTGACCTGATGTTGACACAACGATCGTGGGTTGACATCTCTATCTCATACACACCATAGCGGTCGCCGATATGAATACCACCCGCCAGATCCTTGCTGTTAGGCAGTATGGCGGCACTCTTGCCCAAGGTGGGCCCCCAGAACTTAGTGCCGGGGTTCAGATTATAGAGGAACTTGTCGCCCTTGGCCGGGTCGCTAAACGTGATATGATGACCGTTAGGCGACATGATCGCCATCGACACCTGTCTTTCTACTCCGAACTGTATGCTGGGGGCTGCATTGCGCTCAAAGCCTTCGGCTGGTTCAAGGGTGTTCTTTGAGAACAGGCTACCCACCACATAGGGACGCTCCACATTGTCGTTGTCGTAGTTGATAAGCACCTCATCACCTTTCTGCGGTCGGAAGAAGGTACCGCCGCCAGGCGTAGCCATCGGGGTGACCACACGGATCCAGGGCGTAGCCATGTCGGTGACATCCTTGTCGATATGCTCCTTGATCTTCTCTGCCTGCGACTGACTGTCAGCAATCCTCCGGTCTTCCTCTTTCAGCTCCCTGTCGATCTCATTGATTCTCACAGCAGCATGGTCGCATTCTTTCTGCTTATCTGCAATGATGGTGTCGCCATTGCCCTTGGCCACTTCCTTCATATCAGCTTCTTCCAGTTTGAGCTGCTCGATCTTCTGCTCCTTCGCGACTATCTTTTTATCAGTATTCCTGATGTCCACCTCCAGCGTATTGCTTATGTTGGACTCCTCCGTTATCTCTTTCTTTTTCGTCGCAATCTCATTCTGCTTCTGGTCGGCCACGTCCTTGGAAGACTTCAGACTATCCTTCGTCAAGGTGGCTATCTCTGCCTCGATCTTTGTGATCTTCTGACTGGAGTCGGCCTGCTTCTTTTCAAAATCTGTCCGCTCATTTTTCAGCTCTTCGACGTCCTTCTCCAGTTGAGCACGTTTATCTGCATTATCCTGCAACTTCCTCTCACGCTCCTCTTTTGAGTCCTTGCTAAAAGCCTTCAGGTTGTCAATCTCTGCCTGAAGACGTATCTTGAGAAGAGACAGCTCCTGCTTCTCGACTTCCAGGCGCTTCTTTTTCTCCACAGCCTCAACCAGACTTTCCTCAGTCGAGGAGAGTTGGGCCTTCAGTGCACCTTTCAGCGACTGCCACGGATAGGCCACACGTACACGCCCCTGGAACTTCGGGTCATCGTTGTCGGCGATAAAGGCAGTCTGCGGACCAGACTTGCGGATAACGGGTACCGGCTCAACGGGAGGAATGAACCGCTCCTTATTCTTATCATTATTCTCATTCTCGTCATAATAGGCAGGAATGGCCTCTATCTTCAATGATTGCGTCATCACGTCCTGCTGTATCTTGATGATGACATAGACACCCTTCATGCCGTTGATGCTGATCTTCTGGCCCAACTTCACATAGGCGAAGCTGGCACCCATGTCGATACTGATGATCTTACCCTGCTGTTCAGCCTCGTGCTTATGGATGTCATGATAGTAATTAATCGTGGTCCAGCCTTCTTCATTCAATGAGGAGAACTGCACCACCTTCTCCTTGTCAGACTGTTCTTCCTTTTTTTCATAGGGTGCCAGGTGATGTGCTTCCTTCATCCCGTTGGTAGTGCCGATCTGAGAATTTCCCGACATTGCCAGAAGTCCTTCGGATACGCCCAATACGATGATGGAGGAAATGATATCAGTACCAGTGGTCAGTGCCTTGATGCTATTCAGTGCCTTGAAGGCCGGTCTGTCATAATAGTTCTCACGGTCGAGCTTTGTGAATTTGCTCTTGAAGAGCGGGAAGATATACTCATCGTTGGCCAGCTCGGCATTGCTCGACGTGTGGGCGGGGAATGCATCCGCAGGATAGCCTGTCGATAACTTGTCGATAACCGTCTGGTTCAGGTCTTTCAGCTGACCGTTCCCGTCCTTCATACTATCACGGGTATAAGGGGTGATGTCAAGCGGGGCCGGAGAGGTGCTGCGCTGGGTTACCGACAGGAAATTATCGATGACCACGGGATCGCCGCTGTCAGGCAGACCTAACGTCAGTTCACCATTCTCGAAGAAGAGGAACTCACCACAACGGTTGGCAGTACGTACCAGAAAGTCGTAGAACGACTCGTTGTACTGCACCAGGTATGGTTGTATGAACTCCGAGGGGATATTCATCGTCGTTTTTTCTTCATCGTTGTCAGCGCCTTCCTCAGTGGTGTCAGAAATGACCACCTGCTCATCATATTTCAGGAATCTCAGTCCCTTGATGTTGGTTTTCACCAGAGGATCACCAGTCTGTGCCCATTTGCCGAAAGCAAGACTCTCGGGTTTCAGAATGCCCGAGCCGAGCTTACGCGCCACATAGGCTTTACTGTATTGGTTGAGCGTCATCAGCTTGTCCATACTGTAGATGTGCAGTTTGACACACATCTTCGTGCCATTCACGTCGCGCTGCAACTGGGGCTCCACCTCATGGATAAAACAGTTCTCCGCGATGGTATAGATGTTGACACGGTCGGACGTATTGGCAGTATTCACCGGTGCGTAATCCAGCTTCACCGTCCTACGCAGGAGTGTCGAGATCACATCATCGAACGGGGGAACCGTCGTTGCCTGTGTGTTGGTTGTATCCGTGATGCTTTGTGTGATATCGAAGACAGCCTCAATCTCCGTGGGCTGATAGATCCTCTTCACCATCCTGAAGCCAAGAAACACCACATAATATGCTACATTTTTCTCCTCATCATCAAACAGGTTGCTGACACCTTGTTCCAGTGTCAGTTTCTCGGACTTCTCCTCCGATATAAGACTACCCAAGGTCAGCCTATAGACATAAGAAGCACCAGTAGGGGTTGTCGCTGTACCGTTTTCCATCTAAAGTAAAGTTTAAATAAACTGAAAACACTTATCAAATCCCGTTGCCTTAAAAATATCCATCAGCTCCGGCGAAGCACCTTTAATGAAGATCTTACAGCCGTTGGCCTTCGTGTTCCTCAGAAGGAGTAAGAACAGTCGCAGGCCACTCGAAGCGATATATTCAAGTTTCGTGCAGTCGAGCGTGATCTCCGTGTCTTCCAACTCGTACAGCTGTACAAGCTGTTCGCCCACCTCTTCAGCGATATAGGAGTCTAAAATGCCTTCAAAAGTGACAAGGGCCTTACCCTCTGTAGTTTCAATTGTAGTCTTCATATAGTCTCAGTAATTTATTAGCATTATGTCGGCAAAGATACAACTTATTTTCGGAAACTCAGCAAAAAAAACAATGATTTCTTTTGTTTGGCGCGTAACTTTATGTATCTTTGGCTTCGCCGAACTTACCATGCACTCGGAAATGAAAAGAAAAACGAGTTTTCCTTTTGCATTTCTCTCGTTTTTTCGTAACTTTGCAACCATGCTAACGGAGAAGACGATGGAAAAGCTGCGCATTCTGGCGGAGTCGGCGAAGTATGATGTGTCATGCTCGTCGAGCGGCACCGTGCGCAAAGGCAAGCAGGGCATGGTGGGCTCTACCGTCGGCGGTGTGGGCATCTGCCACTCGTTTGCCGACGATGGGCGCTGCATCTCCTTGTTGAAGGTGATGCTGACCAACTACTGCATGTATGACTGTGCCTATTGCATCAACCGTCGTTCGAACGATATCAAACGGGCTACACTCTCTGTCAGCGAACTCGAAGAGATCACGATGGAGTTCTATCGTCGCAACTATATCGAGGGACTGTTCCTGAGTAGCGGGGTGGTGCGCAACCCTGACTATACGATGGAACGCCTCACTGCCATTGCTCGCGATTTAAGAACCGTTCATCGTTTCAATGGCTATATCCATCTGAAAAGCATCCCAGGTTGTTCGCAGGAACTGCTCAACGAGGCAGGGCGTTATGCCGACCGCATGAGTGTGAACATTGAGATTCCCAAAGAGGAATCGCTCAAGCTGCTGGCGCCAGAAAAAGACCACAAGAGCGTATTCACGCCCATGAAGCTCATCCAACAAGGCGTACTGGAAAACAAGGAGGACCGTAAGAAATACCGCTATGCACCACGCTTCGTGCCTGCAGGACAATCCACGCAGATGATTGTGGGGGCGACGAAAGAAACGGATAAGGATATCCTGCAGATGTCGTCGATGCTCTATGGTCAGCCCACGATGCGGCGCGTGTATTATTCGGGCTATGTCAGTGTGAACACCTACGATCCGCGATTGCCTGTTCTCAAACAACCACCTTTGGTACGTGAGAACCGATTGTATCAGGCAGACTGGCTGTTACGCTTCTATCATTTCAAGGTAGAAGAGATCGTCGATGACCTGCATGCCAACCTCGATTTGGAGGTTGATCCCAAACTCGCCTGGGCACTCCGTCATCCAGAGGCTTTCCCTGTGGATATCAACACCGCCGACTATGAGCAGCTACTCCGAGTGCCAGGACTTGGGACAAAATCTGCTTGGCTTATTGTGAATTCTCGTCGCTTCAACCGCCTGACCAGCTACGACCTGAAGAAGATGGGCGTGGTGATGAAGAAGGCGAAGTATTTCATCACCTGCAATGAACTCACCTCGCAGTTCTCCCAGCCCATCGTCGGCATCAACGAACTGCACCCCGAGCGACTTCGTCCTCTCCTCATCAGCAAGGCGCAACAGAAGCGCGCCGCCGAAGAGCAACAACTGAAAATAGATTTTGGCGAATGACGATCTATGTGTTTGACGGGACGATGGACGGACTGCTGACGGCGGTGTTCGACGCCTTCAGCCTGAAGGAAGAGCCACAGGAGTTGCTGGCTGAGGGCGATGCATTGCCGCTGTTCTGCAACCATACCTATCAAGTGACGACGGACGGTGAGAAGGCACGACGGGTATGGACTGGTCTGGAGAAAAAACTGACACGAGAGGCCATGAAACACATTTCCGCCAGTTGGCTGTCGGAGGAGAGAGAGCTGAACACGCCGTTGTTCCGGTATATCTGCAAGGTGTTCAAGCAAGGGGATATCAGCCGGAATTTTGCCGATCCTGACGTGCTGACGGTAACGAACATCGCCCATCGCGTACTTCATGAGCAGTTACGCATGAAGCAGTTTATCCGTTTTCAGAAGGCGAAAGACGGCACTTACCTCGCTGTGGTATCGCCTGATCACAATGTGCTGCCTATCATCATCGACCATTTTCAGGACAGGTTCAACGACCAGCCCTGGCTCATCTACGACGCCAAGCGGCACTATGGCTTCAATTATGACGGCAAAACCGTGATCCGCATCACCTTCGAAGACGAGGCGGCAGTGCCTTTTAGTCTGGAGAACGGCAAGCTGAATGAGGAGGTGCTCAGTAACGACGACCAGCTGTTGCAGAACCTCTGGCGCACCTACTTCAAGGCCATCTGCATCAAGGAGCGCATGAATCCCCGCAAGCAGCTCAACGACATGCCCCGCCGCTACTGGAAATACATGACGGAAAAACAATAAATCAATAAAGCCCAAATTTATTTGGTTTTTCGCTCAAATTGCACTACCTTTGCAGGCAAATTAGAAATTTAATAATTAAATAGGTATGATACGCTTCTTTCAGACCCCACAAAAGACAGTGATTGCCACAGAGGTCGATCACGCACTTAATGAACAGGAAATCAAGGAATTAAATTGGCTTTATGGTGATGCAAAGCTGTTGGATGCCGAGCAGTTGGAGGGCTACTTTGTTGGTCCGCGCCGTGAGATGGTGACCCCATGGTCAACCAACGCCGTAGAGATCACCCAGAACATGGGCCTTCAAGGCATCAGTCGTATTGAGGAATATTTCCCCGCCAGCAGCAAGGATGCCGAGCACGACGAGATGCTGCAGCGCATGTACAACGGTTTGAACCAGGACATTTTTACGATCAATATCAAGCCGGAGCCCATCAAGTATGTGGATAATCTGGAAGAGTACAACGAGCAGGAAGGTCTCGCCCTCAGTCCTGAGGAGATCGAGTATCTGCACGGACTGGAGAAACAGAACGGTCGTCCGCTGACGGATTCTGAGATCTTCGGTTTCGCCCAGATCAACTCTGAACACTGTCGTCATAAGATCTTCGGTGGCACCTTTATCATCGACGGCAAGGAGATGGAGAGTTCCCTCTTCGCCATGATCAAGAAGACCACCCAGGAGAATCCCAACAAGATTCTCTCTGCCTATAAAGATAATGTGGCTTTTGCACAGGGTCCGATTGTAGAGCAGTTTGCGCCGAAGGATCAGAGCACGAGCGACTATTTCCAGGTGAAGGATATCGAGAGTGTGATCTCGCTGAAGGCTGAGACACATAACTTCCCCACAACGGTGGAGCCCTTCAACGGTGCCGCTACAGGTACAGGTGGTGAGATCCGCGACCGTATGGGTGGTGGTGTCGGCTCTTGGCCGATCGCTGGTACTGCTGTTTATATGACAGCCTATCCCCGTCTGCATGACGATGAGGGTGCAGCCCGTGACTGGGAGGATATCCTACCTGTTCGTCAGTGGCTGTATCAGACCCCTCAGCAGATTCTGACCAAGGCCTCTAACGGTGCTTCAGACTTCGGCAATAAGTTCGGTCAGCCGCTGATCTGCGGTTCTGTACTGACCTTCGAGCATCAGGAGGGTAAGGAGAAATACGCTTACGATAAGGTGATTATGCTGGCTGGTGGTGTGGGTTACGGCACCAAGCGCGACTGCCTGAAGAAGGAGCCTCAGAAAGGCAACAAAGTTGTAGTGGTTGGTGGTGATAACTACCGTATCGGACTGGGTGGTGGTTCTGTATCGTCGGTAGATACAGGTCGCTACTCTAACGGTATCGAGTTGAACGCCGTTCAGCGTGCCAACCCAGAGATGCAGAAGCGTGCCTACAACTTGGTGCGTGCCCTCTGCGAAGAGGATGTGAACCCCGTTGTTTCTATCCACGACCATGGTTCTGCAGGTCACCTGAACTGTCTCTCTGAGCTCGTTGAGGAGTGCGGTGGTGAAATCGATATGACCAAATTGCCTATTGGCGACAAGACACTGAGCTCTAAGGAAATCATTGCCAACGAGAGTCAGGAACGTATGGGCTTGCTTATTGACGAGAAGCATATCGAACATGTTAGAAAGATTGCAGAGCGCGAGCGTGCTCCGCTGTATGTGGTAGGTGAGACCACAGGTGATGCCCACTTCTCATTCAAGCAGGGCGATGGTGTGAAGCCATTCGATCTCGATGTAGCTCAGATGTTTGGTCACTCGCCCAAGACCATCATGAAGGATAATACTGTAGAGCGCCACTATGCTGACGTTACCTACAGTCAGGATAAGATTGACGAATATCTGGATCGCGTACTCCAGCTGGAGGCTGTGGCTTGTAAGGACTGGTTGACGAACAAGGTTGACCGTTCTGTGACAGGTAAGATTGCCCGTCAGCAGTGCCAGGGTGAGATTCAGTTGCCTTTGAGCGACTGTGGTGTTGTTGCCCTTGACTATCGTGGCGAGAAAGGTATCGCCACAGCCCTGGGACATGCACCTCAGGCTGGTCTGGCCGATCCTGCTGCTGGTTCAGTACTCTCTGTGGCTGAGGCGCTGACGAATATCGTTTGGGCTCCTCTCGCTGAGGGTATGGATTCGCTGAGTCTCTCAGCTAACTGGATGTGGCCTTGCCGCTCTCAGGAGGGTGAGGATGCCCGTCTGTATGCTGGTGTGAAGGCCCTGAGCGATTTCTGTTGCGACCTGCACATCAACGTGCCTACAGGTAAGGACTCGCTGTCTTTGAGTCAGCAGTATCCGAATGGTGAGAAGATTATCTCTCCAGGAACAGTCATCGTTTCTGCTGGTGGTGAGGTATCAGACATCAAGAAGGTGATAAGTCCAGTTATCGTGAACGACAAGAACGCCTCGCTCTATCATATCGACTTCAGTTTCGACGAGCAGCGCCTTGGTGGTTCTGCCTTTGCCCAGAGTTTAGGTAAGGTAGGCGACGACGTACCCACCGTTAAGAACCCAGAATATTTCTGCGACGCCTTCATGGCTATCCAGCAACTCATCGAGAAGGGTTGGATCATGGCTGGTCACGATATCTCTGCCGGTGGTCTGATCACTACCCTCTTAGAAATGTGCTTCGCTAATACGAAGGGCGGTCTGCATATCAACCTGCACGACATCTGCAAGGAAGGTGACATCGTGAAGGCACTCTTTGCTGAGAACCCAGGTGTGGTAATTCAGGTGAGCGATGCCCACAAGCAGGACTTCAAGGACTTCATGGAGGAGCAGGGTGTAGGTTTTGCTAAGATCGGTTATACCACCGACGAGCGCACCATTATCGTGAAGGCTGGCGACACAGAGAAGACCTTCGATATCGATGCCCTCCGCGACACTTGGTACAAGACTTCTTACCTGCTCGATCGTAAGCAGAGTTTCAACGGCAAGGCTAAGGAGCGCTTTGAAAACTATAAGAAGCAGCCTATCGAGATGAAGTTTAATAAGGACTTCAAGGGTACACTTGCTCAGTATGGCATCTCAGCCGATCGTCGCAAGGCCTCTGGCGTGAAGGCAGCCATCATACGTGAGAAGGGTACTAACGGTGAGCGCGAGATGGCATACTGCCTCTACCTTGCTGGTTTTGATGTAAAGGACGTAATGATGACCGATCTGATTTCTGGTCGCGAGACACTCGAGGATATCAACATGATTGTATTCTGCGGTGGTTTCTCTAACTCCGATGTACTTGGTTCAGCAAAGGGTTGGGCTGGTGCCTTCCTCTTCAATCCTAAGGCTAAGGAGGCTCTCGATAGGTTCTATGCCCGTGAAGACACATTGTCACTGGGAATCTGTAACGGTTGTCAGCTGATGGTTGAACTTGGCCTGACTGGTGCTAAGGGTGCTAAGATGTTGCACAACGACTCTCATAAGTTCGAGAGTGAGTTCATCTCGTTGAGCATTCCTCAGAACAATAGCGTGATGTTCGGATCACTGAGCGGCAATAAGCTTGGTCTGTGGGTAGCTCACGGAGAGGGAAAGTTCTCACTGCCCGAGGCTGAGAGTGCTTACAACGTAATTGCTAAGTACAACTATGCTGGCTATCCTGCTAATCCAAACGGTTCTGACTATAACGTGGCAGGTATCTGCTCACAGGATGGCCGTCATCTCTGCATGATGCCTCACCTGGAGCGTGCCGTATTCCCCTGGCAGAATGCTTGGTATCCCGCTGACCGTCGTCAGGACGAGGTAACACCTTGGATTGAGGCCTTCGTTAATGCACGTAAATGGGTTGAAGCTCACAAGTAATGAACATATACTGGGATTCGTTTAAAACCTTCTTTAAGATTGGCATATTCACCCTTGGTGGTGGATATGCCATGATACCTTTGATAGAGGAAGAGGTGGTTAACCGCAAACAATGGGTTTCTAAGGATGAGATGCTAGATCTGATAGCTATCGCCCAGAGTTGTCCAGGTGTGTTTGCTATCAATATCGCCACCTTTATCGGTTACAAGTTGCGCAAAACTCGTGGCGCCATCTGTACCACACTCGGCACAGCCATGCCATCGTTCCTTATAATTCTGGCTATAGCTATGTTCTTCAGTCAGTTTAAGGATAATAAGGTGGTTGCTGCCATATTCCGTGGCATTCGTCCTGCAGTAGTGGCCCTTATTGCTGTGCCTACTTTCAATCTAGGCAAACGTGCTCAGCTAAACCGCTATACCATTTGGATTCCCATCGCCTGTGCCCTGGCCATCTGGGCTTTAGGCGTTTCGCCAATTTATATTATAATCATCGCCGCTATTGGTGGTTACATATATGGTAAGTATATTAAAGCAACGTGTTAAATAGTGAAATTCGTGCCTAAATTATGATTTTTGTAAGCTTATTCATCACATTTTTCGAGATTGGTCTCTTCGGCTTTGGTGGAGGCTATGGCATGTTGTCACTTATCCAGCACGAGACGGTCGAGGCTCATCATTGGCTCTCTACTTCTGAGTTTACTGATATAGTAGCCATATCGCAGATGACGCCCGGTCCTATTGGCATCAACTCTGCCACCTATTGTGGTTATACCGCCATACATAATGCCGGCTATGGTCATCTTGTATCCATCCTTGGTTCGGCTACTGCCACCTTTGCTCTGGTGCTACCATCATTGGTCTTGATGATACTTATCAGCAAGATGTTTATGAAATACATGAACACTCCGCTGGTGCAATCAATATTTACTGGTTTGCGTCCTGCTGTAGTAGGACTGCTTGCTGCCGCCACACTGTTGCTCTGCAACAAGGAGAACTTCTCTACTCCGATAGATAATCCTTGGCAGTTCTGCATCAGTTGTGCTCTCTTGATAGCCACCGCCTTCGGTACTGGCTATCTCAAGATCAATCCTATCCGTATGATCTGCTACGCAGGTTTTGCGGGTTTACTACTACTTTATTAGTCGACTCTTATCCAATCGGCATCCAGCCAACCTCTGTCCGTCTTTGGATTAGGGTCAACTGATACGTAGCCGAACTTGGCGCCAATCCATTTGCCTTCGCGCATTTGGAATTCTGTGCCACATTCCTTAAATTTCTTACCATCCAGACTGTAGGCGAACTTCAACTTGGAGTTGTCAACTGACAGACGCATATAGATGTCTATATGGATACCTGGTTTATAGTCGATCTTGTCCTCTGCTGTTGGCTTCAGGGTTGCAATCAGTTGTTCTGTCTGGGCGTTGCCTTTATCTGCACCTTTGCAAGTAAGTTGTAGCAAATGAAACTCCTTACCTACACGCTTTACAACGATGGCCGAATAGTCGAGTCCCATCATAATCAATCCGCCCATCTGTCCCTCGGCCTTAGATGTAAAGCGCAATTTGGTGGTAGTACTAAACTTATCGGTGGGTGTCTTCTGTAGCAGCAGGTTGGGCACCTCCCAGAAGTTAACGAACTTATCAGATAGTTTATAATTATAGATACGATATGTGCCAAATGCCGTTGGCATGCCGAACTTCTCGTCGTAGTTGGCGTGCCATTGCCATTGCAGACCTAATGTGTTACTATTGAACTCATCGCTCTCTACTGGATTTACCACTAGCGTTGAACTACTCTTTGGTTTTTTGTAGGTAGTAACAGGTTCTCCCTTCTTTCCCATGATAGGCCATCCTGTACTCCAATCAACAGGATTAAGATGAACCACTCTGCCGTATGCTTCTTTATCTTGAAAGTGCAGGAACCAGTCTTCGCCGTATTTGGTATGTACCCAACCGCCCTGATGAGGCCCATTGATATTGGTCTTGCCCTGGGCCAATACGATTTTGTGCTCGTATGGTCCGTAAGGACTCTTGCTACGCATAGCGAGTTGGAAGCCTGTAGGTACGCCGCCTGCAGGACACATAATCCAGTACCAACCGTCGCGCTTATAAAACTTAGGTCCCTCGCAAGTGCGATTCTCATTGCCATTGCCATCAAACACGATAACAGGTTGGCTGATAGGCTTAGTACCGTCAGCTGACATCTCGCGGACGGTCAATACTGAGGCGAACTTAGAGCGACTGTTGGCCCATCCGTTCACAAGATAGCAGCGACCGTCGTTATCCCAGAGTGGGGTGGTGTCGATATATCCCTGCCCCTTGATGACGCAGAGTGGAGCAGTCCATTTGCCTGCAGGATCCTGCGTCTTTACCATATACACACCATAGTCGGGATCGCCCCAATATATATAGTACCACCCATCGTGGAATCGGATGCTTGGGGCCCACACACCAGCACCATGACGAGGTGTGCTGAAGTGCTTAAGCAGTTCGTCATCGCCCTCGTAGAGATTTGTCAGGGCATAGTTGATAATCTCCCAGTTAACAAGATCCTTGGAATGCAGGATGGGCAAACCAGGTACACACTGAAATGATGAAGCCGTCATATAATAATCCTCGCCGCTGGCGCCCACACAGACATCTGGGTCGCTATAGTCGGCATTAATCACAGGGTTGGTATAGGTGCCGTTGCCATTATCGGGGCTCCACACCTTCGATACATACTGAGCCGAAGCTGCAAGATGTAGGCATACAAATGCCATCAGAATTGTTCTTTTCATATCTTAGTAGTTTCCTTGTTATAAGTGTTTCTTGAAGAAATCGAGTATACGCTTTTGGGCTTTCAGACCACAACTATGTGGGATGTCCCATAGTTCGGTTTCCAAGTTGTCGCCGACTTTTTGATTGCTCCAAACGTTATGCATGATGCTAAAGGCCTTTTCTACCCCAGGCACAGGGAAGAGTTTATCCTGCTTGCCGTTGATGAAAAGCATGGGCTTGGGACAGGCTATGCAGGCTACATGAGGATAGTCCATCCAGCGGCGGAGACCAGGGAAGCAGTTGGCAAAGCCGCCATTCTCCGTTCGGTCGTACTTAAACGACATCTGTTCGTCGGTAGTCACCATCCAACAGACTGATGCTGAGGCTGCTATCCTATCGCTTAGAGCAGCCAGCATCCAGGCACGATAAGCTCCCATTGACCAGCCTGTGCAACCAATCCTTGATGCATCCACCTCTGGCATCTGTGCCAGGAACTCAGTGCCGGCGATATCATCGTAAGTCATCCATGCCGAGAGGTCGATGCCGTACATCATCATATTGCCTGCTATCATGTCGTATCTATCTCGACGTGGACCTTCCTTCTGTCCCCGTTCGCCCCACATTGGGGCATCGGCTGAGAAGACTACATAGCCGTTCTTGGCTAGATAGTCGCCAAAGAACTGACCTTCATAACCTGTCAGCCATTCCTCAGCATCCTTGATAACAGCAGCATCTTCGCAAGCCAAAGGTCGGATCATCTTCTCCTTACCTATATATAAATGGGCACCGTGGTCGTGCAGTAGGTTGATGGCAGGAAACGGTCCATTGCCATCGGGGATCAATACGTAGGCTGGCACCGTGTAGTATTGCGACAGACGGATCTCCATCTTTCGAGCCTTATAGCCATCGCGCTGTTCCTCGTAGAGCACCTTTGCCTGATAGCCATCGGAAGGTGGCGGTGGTGGCATCAGCATACAGTCGAACACCTTTTGACGAGCAACCTTTTTCCACTTAGTAAACTTTTTGATGCCACTATTCTCCCACGCCAGGGGATAATCCAGATGAGCAATCAGCGAGTCGGCATACACAGGCAGATTGCGCTGGAACTCATATTGTTTGCGCTTTTGCACCGTTGTTGATTTTGGTTTGGCTATGGTGACGATACTGCACTCTACGTCTTCTTTATTAGTAGAGTAGCTTACGTATAGCTTGTTGTTGTGGACTATTGCTTTGGGATAGCTATAGCCAAGGGTTTTGTATTTGCCATCATAACGTCTTGGCGGCAAATCGCCTGCAGCACCACTACGTAGCAGAATGGCTTTGTCGAATTTTTTGCCATCGTTGCTCAGATGCAGCACGAGTGGCCAGCGACGTTTGGCTGGGACTGGACAACTGACTATAAAAGATTTGCCGTCGGGCAGGTTGCCTGCACACTGTTTGGTGCGTGCATCTGGGAATGATGTTAGTGCTGGTTTTGTCCAGCTTTCGCCTCTGTCTTTGCTTATAGATGCCAGTTTGTAAAAACTGCTGCCTTGGTCTCGAAACAGCATTACGATGGTGCCATCGGGTTGCAAATACTGACTGGGTTCTATTTCGCGCGATGTCTTGCCAATGTCTTCGTATTCGAACAGGCCCTTTCGCCAACCGCTTATGCCTTTTGGATTATCGGTATATACAGGACATACATGCAGTCCTGGCATAAAGTGGGCGGCACCTACTATTCGTCCCTCAGATATTTGGCGAGGGTCTTGTTCTAATATACCATCCATCTCGCTACCATCGACCATCCTTACAGGCATCATTTTGCTCCACGAGAGCCCATCGGAACTCGTAATATAGCAGGTCTTGCCGCCTCGTGGTGAGAGACCTTTCTCCCAAGTGTCAATGAAAGCTATCAACGTGTCGCCACATACCAACCAACCGCCTGATGTACAATAGTAATCCCTGCTTGGTGCAGCTAGTGTGGTGGGTTTGCTCCAGGTGTAGCCATCATCGCTGCTGATGCTGTAGACCACACGGGTGTCGTCGCTGTCCTCATCCTTTGGCGAACTCTGCCACATGCAGTAGAGCTGCCCCTTGAATGCAACCATTACCACGCCATTGGCATAATGGTCTGACTGTTCTGTTGCTTTAAATATTGTTATGGTTTTCACGTCAGTTGCTGGTTTTAGCCCCACTGTTTCGTGTATGGTGGTGTCGATGACGCCATTTGGGATGTACGGCATTTGCATCTGTGCCATAGCAAAACTACAGCATAGCAGCATGATGGTTGCGATAATAATTGCTTTCCTTTTCATTTTCGGTAGTTTGTCGGCTGCAAAGTTACACGATTATTTTAACAATGAAAAATTAATTCGTGATTTTTTTTGTTGTTTGCGCATTTTACATTATCTTTGCACACGGAATAATTGAGAACCGATGGAAGAAAAGGCGCCAATGACAATGAAGGACATAGCGCGGGAGTTTGGAATTTCCGTGGCTACGGTGTCGCGTGCACTCAAGGATTCACCCCGCATCAGCGAAGAGCGACGCAGGGCTATCCAGCAGTTTGCCCGTGAGCACAACTTCTACCCCAATGCCATCGGCGAGGCTCTGCGCCACAGTCGTGTTATGCCGCAAAGAATGATAGGTGTCATAGTGCCAGAGTTTACACATTATTATTTTTCATCTATCCTTACAGGTATTGAGGAGACTGCTCGTGCTCGCGGCTATCAGATAATGGTGGCGTTGAGTGGCGAGCAGTATGAGCGCGAGGCTGAAATATGCGAAAACTTCCATCGTTACAAGGTTTGTGGTGTAATTGTATCGCAGGCCAAGGATACCAAGAACTACGATCACTATCAGCAGCTGATAGATGCAGGAATTCCGATGGTGTTTTACGACCGTATTTGTACAGGCGTGAATGCCAGTAGAGTGGTGGTCGACGACTATATGGGCGCTATGAATGCCGTTACACATCTGATAGAATCAGGATGCAGGCGTATCGCCTTCTATGGTAGTCCTATGCAGTTGGAGATATCCAAGAACCGTTTCAACGGATACAAGGATGCTCTGTTGAAGCAAGGATTAAAGATAGATGAGGAGATAGTAAAGGTCTGCGATAATCGTACTGACGCTGAGGAACTCACACCCCAACTGATGACTATGGATAATCCTCCCGATGGATACTTTGCAGTGAACGATGATACGGCCATAGGTGTTCTCTACACGTTGAAACATGCCGGCATAAAAGTCCCCGAGGATGTACAGATATGCGGATTTACTAACGGACAGCGTGCAGTGGCCTGCGATCCTATGCTCACCACCGTGGAACAGCGTGGTCATAAGGTGGGCGAAGAGGCTGCTACCATCCTGATGGATAAGGTGGAAGGACTGTCGCCACTCGATAAGATAGAGAAAAGAGTGGTTAGAACCCGACTTGTAGTAAGAGGAACAACGAAATAATATAATTAAGAGATATGAAACAAAAACCGGATTTATCATTTTGGAAATTATGGAATCTTAGTTTTGGATTCTTTGGCGTACAGATAGCTTACGCTCTTCAGAGTGCTAACATTTCGCGTATATTCCGTACGCTTGGTGCCGATCCGCACTCGTTGAGTTTCTTCTGGATATTACCACCGCTGATGGGTATCCTGGTTCAGCCTATCGTAGGAACACTGAGCGACAGAACTTGGACACGATTCGGTCGTCGTATACCTTACTTATTTATAGGAGCGCTAACGGCTGTAGCTGTGATGTGCCTGTTGCCTAATGCCGGTTCGCTGGGTCTTACCATATCTATGGTGATGATATTCGGACTACTGATGCTGATGCTGCTCGATACCAGTATCAACATGGCCATGCAACCATTCAAGATGATGGTGGGCGACATGGTTAACGAGAAACAGAAGGGTAAGGCTTACTCTATCCAATCGTTCCTGTGTAATGCTGGTAGTGTGGTTGGTTTCCTGTTCCCATTTTTCTTCGCCTGGATAGGATTAAGTAATGTGGCTCCTGAGGGTGTTGTTCCCGATACGGTAATTTGGTCGTTCTATATCGGTGCAGCCATCCTTATCCTGTGTGTTGTCTATACCACAATGAAGGTAAAGGAGTGGCCACCACAGGAGTATGCTGAGTATAACCCTGTATCTGAGGAGAAGGAAGACTCTGGTAATTGGTTCGTATTGCTAAAGAACGCTCCATCGGCATTTTGGCGCATCGGACTGGTGCAGTTCTTCAGTTGGGCTGCATTCCTTTATATGTGGACATATGTGGTCGACGCCGTTTCGTTAACTGTCTGGGATACAGCTGATTCGACTAGCGAGGCATATCAGGTAGCTGGCAACTGGACAGGTGTGCTCTATGCCATCCAGGCTATGGGTTCAGTGGCTTGGGCTGCACTTATACCCCGATTCAAGAATATCAAGGTTGCCTACGCAGTTAGTATGGCAATTGGTGGAGTGGGCTTTGCTCTTATTCCGTTCTGCCCGGGTCAGTATCTGCAGATTTTCCCATTCCTGCTCATTGGTTGCGCATGGGCTGCACAGCTGGCTTGCCCATTCACGTTGGTTACCAATGCGCTGCAAGGCTATGGTCACATGGGAGCTTATCTGGGCCTGTTTAATGGTACCATCTGCGTTCCACAGATAGTAGCTGCCCTGTTGGGTGGATCAATCCTTACTTTGGTGGGCAGCAATCAGGCTTACATGATGATAGTGTCAGGCATCCTGTTGTTTGCTGGAGCATGTGCAGTATTTGGAATTAAGACTAAGAAGTGAACCGTTTAGCGACGATTATATTAGCCGGCATGTTGTCGTTGGCCAGTTGGGCCAACGGCAACATTCTTACTGAGCGGTATAATCTGTCGTACATTAACCTCGACAATGGGCTGCCTCACAATAATGTGAGTTGGTTGTACAGCGATTCCAATGGTTTTTTGTGGATAGCTACTTACGGCGGTGGATTGGTTCGTTACGACGGCTATGTCATGATGATGCCGATGTTGGGGCTTAACAGCCTGTCGTGCAAGGCTATGACCGAAGACAGGTTTAAACGCCTTTGGGTTGCCTTTGATGAGGGAACCAACGTGATCGACCTGAACACAATGCTCCCCATTGTGCCTAAAACGACAAAAGGCGACATGAGCGAACTACTGGCTCAACCAAGTGTAAAGACGTATTGTGATGCACTCGGTCGTATCTGGCTTATTACCACAAAATATGTAAACTTGATATCATTTGACGAATATGGTGGAATAAGCAATGTTGTCACTTATCAATATACAGACAATACTCCCGATATTAGTATTTGTGATATTGAGGGCAACGGTAAGCCATGGATATGTATTGACAGAGGATTGTATCGTATGGCAGAAAAGGACGGCAAACTGGTTAGGGAGGAGATTTCATCGCTTTTAAAACCGCTTTATGGTCTTTACATCACCGATATGCTTAAGCGTGGCAATGTGGTGTGGTTCAGTACCAATCATGGTCTGTACCGCTACGATCCATATCTGCATAAGCTCGACCAGATACCTGTTCAAAGCCTGTCACATGAGTTTTTGTCGCGCTTGGCCTTGATGCCCGATAACACTCTGCTAGTGGGCTCTCTGTGCGGAGTGAATATCTATGACGACCAGACGGACACTTTTACAGCATGGACTCAAGCTAGTAATCCACCGCTTAAAAATGATTTCGTTCACAATCTGTGGGTAGATAATGGCCTTATATATATAGGTACTGAGGCTGGTGGAGTGGTGCGACTGGTGCCGCGACAGTTACTATTGCAGAACAGTGTACATACTTCCGACCCAGGATCGTTGTCGCCCAACCCTGTAAATGCGATGTATGCATCGGCCGATGGCACCCTATGGGTTGGTACAGTCGAAGGCGGACTGAATCGCCGGCCAAAGGGGGAACGTAACTTTATCCACTATACCAAGTCAAATTCGTCATTGCCTCATAATAGTGTATCAACCCTTGCTGCCGATAAATACGGTCGATTATGGATTGGTACATGGGGAGGTGGACTATGCTGGATAAATATGAGCGATCCAGGGGCGATAGTCCATCTGGAGTTGTCAGTAGATCAGGCGCGATTGACTAACTTTATCGGTGCTATGGCTTACGATCCTATCAACGATGGCATGTGGATAGGTAGCAATGACGGGTTGTTCTACTACGATTTCAAGAAAAAACAATTGATAGAGCCGTTCGAAGAGTGTCAATTGGTTCGTGGATGCATCGGATCGATAGTAACCAAGGATGGTTATCTGTGGATGGGTTGTATGCAGGGAGTGGTGGTTGTCGACCTGAAATCTCAAAAGAACGGACGTTTTGAAACGCGTAACATTCGCCACCTATTAGCTGATCCTACATCTAAGATAGTAGACAAGATATCATCGTTCTGCGAGACAAGCGATGGTACGCTATGGTTGGGCAGTAACGGCTACGGGCTATACAAACGTATACTTGACGAAAAAGGCGAAGAGCGCTTTGAAGTGCTTACCCAGGCCGATGGATTGGTATATAACGGTGTAAAAGGCATAGTTGAAGATCGTAATGGTCGACTGTGGATTACCACCCAGAACGGTCTTTCGGTTTACGACCCCAAACTCAAGGCCTTTACCAACTATTCTCAGCATGACGGACTTATTAGTCCGCACTTCTACTGGAATTCGGCCATAAAGGATGCGGCAGGTAATATCTGTCTGGGTAGCGAGGCCGGACTTATTGAGATGCTTGGTGAGAATGCTGACACCCACTATCACGGTCACCTTACATTTACCCATCTGATGGTTGACAATCAGGACGCGATAGCCGGCAGTGACTATCTGAAAGAAGATATCACTATGGCCAAAACCATTTGGTTGAAGGAAGGACACCGATCATTCTCGATAGATTTCTCGGCGCTCGACTATGGCTACGAAATGCAAGGCGTATATAGTTACCGCATGAAGGGCTTTGATAACGATTGGGAGGTGTTAAAGCCCGGTGAACATTCTGTACGATATAGTTCGCTACCCGCAGGAACCTATACTTTCGAGGTGAACTATAAGTCAACACAGACAGCTGGTGATGGCGATACCATATCAGTCGAAGTAGTTGTTAAACCTTATTTCTGGCGCAGTTGGTGGTTCCGTCTGTTACTTGGCATTTTGTTTGTAGCCTTGTTAGTATATATATATAATAGGTGGGTTGCAGTAGTTAAGCGTAAGGAGGCCGAACAATTGCTTACTCCTATCCGTAGAGTACTTGAGGAGTCTGAAGATCCTCGCCAACTACAGTCACGTATACAGAACATACTTGATAACCAACAGCGTTACAAACAGAGTGTAACTAAGAGTGTTGAGGCTGATAAGGAGGAAGTTATGAAGAGCACCAAGCCATTCATGGAACGTGTGATGGAGATAATGGAGTCTCACTATATGGATTCTGAATTTGGTGTACAGGAGTTTTGCGATGCGCTTGGTATGAGCCGAACAGTGGCTAGCAAACACCTGAATGCTGAAGCAGGTCTGCCTGTGGGACAGTTTATACGTAATTACCGACTGAATATGGCCAAGGAGATGCTATCGTCTAAGACTGGTAACCGTAATATTACCGAGATAGCATACGCTGTTGGCTTCAACGACCCTAAATATTTCACCCGTTGTTTTACTAAACTATACGGAACAAACCCAAGTTCTTGGTCTTGATTTATCTCAAGATATACTCTTGACATATCTCAAGAAGTGGAAAATAAGCACCCTGGAGGACAAAAATCATTTTGTCCACCTAATAAATCGTTTTGTCCACCTCCAATGCATATTATATATCTATCTTTGCCGCAGATTTTGAAAATTCAACTAATTAAATTAATTCAAAACTTAAAACAATTAACAATGAGAAAACAAGTATTATTCTCTGCAATGCTGATGTTTGGCGCACTGGGAGGTCTGTCGGCCTATCCTGTTCCTGCAATGGCATTAGTGGCACAGCAGACCATTAAGGTTAGCGGCCAGGTTGTAGACCAAGAGGGAGAACCGCTCATTGGAGCTACTATTAAGTTGAAAGGCGCCCAGACGGGTGTTATCACCGACTTTGATGGTAAGTTCACAATCGATGCCCCCTCAAACGGAACTCTCGTAGTAAGCTACGTTGGTTACAAGGATCGCGAAATAGCTGTACGCGGACGCGCGATTATTGAAAAGATCGAGATGGAGTCAGACGCTATGATGCTCGACCAGGTGGTAGTAGTAGGTTATGGTGTTCAGAAGAAGGCCGACCTTACTGGTTCTGTATCTATCGTTAATGCTGACGAACTGAAGCGCGTTTCACACTCAAACATTTCTTCTATGCTCGAAGGTAAGGTTGCTGGTGTACAGATTACTTCTGACGGTCAGCCTGGTGCCGACCCAACAGTACGTATCCGTGGTATCGGTAGCTTCGGTAGCACAGCACCTTTGTATGTAGTCGATGGTGTGCCGGTAGGTACCAGTATCCGCGACTTCTCTCCAAACGATATCGAGACCATCCAGGTGTTGAAAGATGCTTCGGCAGGCGCCATCTATGGTAGCCGTGCTGCAAACGGTGTGGTAATCATCACCACAAAGGGTGGTAAGAAGGAACAGCCACTCAAGGTTGACTATAAGGGCTACTTCGGTATTGATAAGATTCAGAAGGGTGTTTATGATCTGACAAATGCCGATCAGTATAGTCAGTATCTTGGTATCGCTGCCGACAATGCAGGAGTTCTTCTTCCCGGCGGTTACAGCCTTGGGGCCGACGGTAAGTACCACTTCCGCGATAATACCGATACCGATTGGCTCAGTGAGGCCTTTAAGACTGGTATCCGCCAGAACCACAGTGTAAACCTGAGCGGTGGTGGACAGAATAATACATATAATATTAGTCTTGATTACTATAATCAGAAGGGAACCCTCGAGGGTGCTGGTCCTAACTTTGAGCGTTACACTGCACGTGTAAACAACACTATGGACACTAAGTTCGTTAAGTTCCGCACTAGTCTGGTTTATTCTCATTCAGATCAGGACAATCTGGCTGTATCTAATGCCAATGAGTACGTACAGGGTCTGTATGGTAACCTGGGTAATGTGCTTGGCGGTGTACTCAATATGCAGCCAACTATCAAGGCTTACGACCCATCTACATGGGTGCTCGATGATGTGGTAGGCTCTGCCAGCGCCTATAAGTACGATGCTTATGGTTTTGGTGTTTACTACGATACAGTACATGGTGATATCTCGGCCATGAACCCTCTGCTTATTAATAAGATGCTTACTCGTAACACTATCGTTGACCGTTTTGTAGGTACGGCATCTGCTGATGTTGACCTTCTTAATATGATAGGTATAAAGAGCAAGAACCACCAGTTGACTTATAAGATCAATCTTTCTTATAGCACAACATCTTGCAACGATAAGACATGGATTCCTGCATGGATTCAGAGTAACCGTGTATATCTGGCTAAGGAGAACGAACGTCTGACAAAGGCTCACCGCAAGTATACCGATGCATTGATCGAGAATACCCTTACATGGGACGGCACAATGGGACTGCACCACGTAAACCTGGTTGCAGGTCAGACATATCAGGAAGAAAATACTCAGACTATGTCGGCTACAGGTGTAAACCTGTCGCAGCCTTACTTCTTGCAGTTGCAGAATGCTACATCATGGAGCGCTGACAGTTATGAATATAAGCACACCCTTGCTTCTTACCTGGCTCGTCTTAACTACGACTTCGATGGTAAGTACCTCATATCTGGTATCGTACGTCGCGACGGTAGCTCTCGTCTGTCAAAGGACATCCGTTGGGATACTTTCACATCAGTATCTCTGGGATGGCGCTTCGATAAGGAGAAGTTCTTCCCCATCGATCGTGATATCGTAAATATGTTCAAGCTCCGCGCCAGTTATGGTGAGTTGGGTTATGAGGCTGCCGTAGGCGACTATGCTATAGAGGCTACAATGGCTCGTAACAACATGACCTATAGCTTCGGCAACCAGCCAATCACCGGTTCTGCCGTTTCTACATTCGTAAACGAGAACCTTACTTGGGAGAAGAGAAAGACTATGAACGTAGGTCTTGATCTGGCATTCTTCAACAACCGCATAGAGTTCACAGCCGAGTGGTATAAGAATAAGTCAGAGGATCTGCTCTACAACGTACCTGTTCCTGCCAATGCTGGTGTGGCTAACACATCTGTTACCATGAACGCCGCATCAATGGAGAACAGCGGATTTGAGTTCTCACTCACATATCGCAACCGCGACCACGCTCTGAAGCACGAGATCAGTGCTAACTTGAGCACACTAAAGAACAAGGTTACTTCACTCGGATTCGGTACCGAGAAGTACATCACTGGTTCATATATCACTGAGGTTGGTCAGGAAGTTGGTAAGTTCTATGGTTGGGACTATCAGGGCATTATCCGCACTCAGCAGCAGCTCGATGAGTTGAATGCTATCGCACAGGCTAATGGTCTTGACGAGTATCAGCCCGGAGCCCATGTAGGTGACTGCTACTACCGTGACATTAATGGTGATGGACAGATCAATGCTGACGACCAGACGGTTCTGGGAAGCGGTCTGCCAAAGGTTAACTTCGGTCTTAGCGCACATCTGGAGTACAAAATCTTTGATCTGAGCATCTCTACATATGGTGCACTAGGCTATCATGTAAGTGACTACCTGTACAACACGCTGAACTCTAGCTACGGATATGGCAATAAGAGCGTTGATATACTTGCCGCTAACCAGTGGGATGGTGGCACTTATGTATCAAATATCCCCCGCACTTACCTTTCTAACAGTGCTACATTGGCTTGGAATGACCTGTTCTGCAGCCGTCAGATTCAGAATGCAGCTTACTGGAAGATTGCCAACGTAGAGCTTGGTTGCAACCTGCCTAATAAGTGGTTTGCCAACTATGTAACAGGCGTACGTCTTTATGTATCGGCTCAGAACCTCTTTACATTCACAGGCTACAAGGGTTATAATGTTGACTATGCCGGCGGTACATTCACTCCAGGCTACAACTACTGCTCATACCCAACAGCTAGAAGCTTTATGGCTGGTCTGAACTTCACATTCTAAAGTGATGAATAGTATATATAACTAAGAATAAAGGATTAAGAATATGAAACTACATAAAATTTCATTGGCTGTACTGGTTGGTCTTGGTGCGCTCACTTCGTGCGACAGCAAGTTGGATGTGTCAAATCCCAACCAGCAGACCACAGCCACATTCGGCAATGATGTCGAGTCATTAGAGGAGAATGTGATTGCTGCATACAACCACATCCGTATGGAGGGAACCTATGCCCGTGTAGGCTATACCCTCGATGTATGTCGCGGTGATGAGGTGTGGAACTCATCTCAGGTATGGTATATGCCTTTCGATGATCTGAATGCGCCTTTCACCGATGAGATCGGTCAGTGGTCATGGCGCGACTGGTATTATACCATCAACGTATGTAACTATACCATCTCACGTTGCGGCGAAGATAATTCTGCGCTTTCTGAGACAATGAAACGCATTAAGGGACAGATGCTGTTCCTGCGCGGTCTGGCATACTATAACCTTACTGGTTACTATCAGAACCCAATTCTGATTACAGACTACAATACATATTCTACACTCGACGGTCTCTATGGTACTAACAGCACCTACGATGAGGCTTGGGATCAGGTAGAGAAGGACTTTGCCGAGGCAATGACTCTGCTGCCTAGCCGCGATGCCGGTGGCCAGTGGGAAAAGGGCCGTGCCACATGTGGTGCAGCTGCAGGTTTCTATGCCCGTGCCCTGATGATGCGTCATAAGTACAGCGAGGCTCTCACCGTACTTAAGGATATCATCGGTGGAAAGTATGGCACATATAAGCTGATGGCTAACTATGGCGACAACTTCCGTGAGGGTTCTGCTTACGAGAACAACGCAGAGAGCCTGTTCGAGGTCCAGTACCTGGACTATGGTTCACAGGGTACCGACGATGAGTGGACACCAGTAAACACCAGTCCTAACGCTACTCAGGGACATGCTATCGAGAGTAACTATGGTCCTGGCGATATGGGTGGATGGGCTGACCTCTCAGCTTCTCCCTGGCTCTATCAGTTGTTCAAGGCCGAGAAGACCACTAGCGGAACACTCGATCCACGTCTCTATTGGACTATCGGTACATACGAGCCTGAGTGGGAAGGATTCGAGTATGGCAACGTTTGCTACACTGTTCCTATGACTGCTGATGCTCCTGTAGTAACAAACAACAACTACGGTGGACTGCCAATAGCAAAGAACACCAACCTGCGTACAGGCCTCTATGATAAGGTTGTAACAGGTCTGCACTGCGGTATCAATCTCCGCATGATGCGTTACTCTGACGTTCTGCTCCGCGCTGCTGAGTGCGAGAACGAGGTAAACGGTCCTACACAGCAGGCTATCGACTGGATCAATCAGGTTCGTAACCGTGCCGGTTTGGCCGATCTTAAGTTGGCTGACTTTGCTGGTAATGCAGATAAGCTGTTCGAGCAGATTGCAAACGTAGAGCGTCCAAAGGAGTTCGGTTGCGAGTTTGGTCGTGGCTTCGACCTGGTTCGTTGGGGATTCTTCTACAGCGCTGATCGTCTGCAGCAGATCAAGGAGCACGGCACATTCCGTCGTACCAACGATAAGACTCGTGTTAAGGAGTCTGTAAGTTACTCAGAGGTAGGCGTAGATCCAGAACTCAAGAGTTCATACGACAGTTGGATTCAGGGTCACGAGTTCTTCCCAATCTATCAGGGAACACTTAATGACAACCCCAATTTGGTGGGTAACTCTGCCAACAAGAGCGAGAGTAATGCTGACAAGCTTTACGGTCCTGTTCACCCAGTCGTAAAACTCTAAGTGATAAAGTAAGAATTAAGGTTTAAGAAATAAGAATTGTAAGATTATGAAATACAATAAAATAGTAACAGCTTTCTGTGCAGCAGCTCTGGGCTTGATGTCGCTTACAAGCTGTGAGGGAGGCGACCTGTTCAGTATAAACGCTCCCGATTGGTTGTCGTCGAAGGCTGATTCTATTGCAGCCGAGAAGGCTAAGAACCAGGGCGATGACGTAATCGAAGGAATGGAAGAGGATGTGTACACCGTTGGTGCTACCGATTACTCTACCGGCTGGTGGGCTCAGTTCTCTAAGTACTATCAGATACCAGAGGGCGGAAAATGGATTGCACAGTTCAATCTGAACATTAATCCTAGTGCCTCAAATACCTATAAGAACTTTGCAATGATCATTACCAATGACGAGGATCGTGGCGCTGCCAACTATAAGGAGTATGGCGCTATCCGTTATGACTATCAGCCTAGCGGTAACTCTGAGTGGGGTGATTATATCGATCGTAGTCTGGCTAGCAGCGATCTTGAGTTTGCTACCGATACCGATGCTGGTGTCGACAAACTCGGCGGTAAGGTTACACTCACCATCGACCGTACCAATGGTGGTTTGGTTGTTACAATGACCAATGGTGTTGTTACCAAGACTTACAACCAGACTTCGGCACTGGTAAATCTCAATGCCGATGCATCAAACGGAACAATCCGCGCATTTCTGGTGCCCGAGGGCTCTTATATCAGCTGGCTGGGTTCAACTATCGAACCTATCGGTGGCTTCACCTCTAAGGAGGATAAGCAGCCTCTGTCAATGACTCTGAATGGTGTGCCCAAGAAGGTTCTGCAGGGAACTGATGTTAATGAGGCATTTGCTAATGTCACTGCTACAGTACAATTCGAACAGGGCGTTTCAAAGGAGGTATCTGCTAAGGATCTTACCTTCCAGGCTATTCCTGATATGTATAGCCTTGGTAGCAAGACTCTTATAGCAGTCTACAACAAGACCTACAAAGGCGAGGCTGCTAGCCCTGTTATCGCATACGCTAAATTCCAGGTTGTAGATAAGATTTACACCTCACTTGGTGCTACCGATAACTCAACACCTTGGTGGGGCGCTCACTCTGAGAATATTAAGGTTGGACCTAAGGAGACATTCGTAAGCACCTTCACCAACTATTCAAACGGTGCCAATAACTGGAACAACTTCGTAGTAGTTCTCTGCAAAGCTGATAATACAGAGTATGCAGTATTACGTGCCGATAACTATGGTTGGGGTGATGGCTATGCCGCATGTACACCTGTTGGTACTCAGGGCGACTGGGCTACATGGCTTGCTGCTATGGATGGTGCCAAGGTAACCACCTATGTTACTAATAATGGTGACGGTACAGCCGATGTGAAGGCAGTAATGGAAGGTACAAATGGTGAAACTTATACTCAGGAGTATAATGGTATCAACACTGTCGATCCAAACGACTTCTACTTCCGCTTTACTGTTGATAATTGTCATCTTGAGTTTGATGACGTAGTTGGTGAGGAGGATAATACTACTGCTTGGTGGGCTGCTCACTCTACCGACTGGACTGTACCTGCAGGAAAGACCTATTCGGTTCGCTTCAAGCATTTCACAAATGGTGCTAATAACTGGAACTCAGTCTGCACCGTACTCACCCGTCTGGACAACACCGAGTATGCAGTGCTCCGTTCAGACAATTACGGCTGGGGCGACAGCTATGCTGCCTGCACACCTAGTGGCGGTCAGACCGACTGGGCTGCTTGGCTAGCTGCAATCGACGATGCCTACGTAACAGTATCTGTTACAAACAATGGCTCTACAGCCGACGTGAAGATGGTATTCGAGGGCAACGATGGCGAGACCTATCATCAAAGCTACACCGGTCTGCCAATCGAGGGTAGCAACTTCCGTTTCCGCTTCACCATCGAGGGTGGTCACATCGTATTTGAGTAATTGCTGATTCTCTCAGCCTAGAAAAGAGCCGGCTCTGCAAAATGCCGAGTCGGCTCTATATAATCAAAATAGAAGATTATGAAACGAACATTACTTTACATCATATCCTTGTTGCTGCCAGTTACGGTAGCCGCTTACAACCTGACGCGTGTCAGTGTACATGACCCAAGTGTGGTTTACGACCCCGCCAGCAAGTACTATTACATCTTCGGTTCTCATCGTGCTGTTGCCAAGAGCGCCGATATGATGGCTTGGACACTACTGACATTAGGTCAGGATCAGTACACTAATGGTACGATAGAAAAACGAGGTGTGCCCTGGAAGACTGCAGCCAGCGATAATGCTTACAGCAATGTGGCATTCGATGTGCCTGCAGTAACAAAGGTAAAGAAGGGTGGTGTTGAATACAACTTTAACTTCAATGCCAGGGCCTGGTCGCAGAAGGGTAGTAGCAACTATGACATCAATGGCAACCTCTGGGCGCCTGATGTCATCTGGAATCCTGTGATGCAGAAGTGGTGTATGTACATGAGTGTGAATGGCGATTATTGGTATTCAAGTATTGTTTTGCTGACTGCTGATAACATCGAGGGGCCATACGAGTATCAGGCACCAGTGGTTATTAGTGGTTTCTACGAAAATAATAGCTATAAGGAGACCGACCTCGAAATCGTACTTGGCGAGCAGGCATCACTGCCCGAGCGTTATGCTACAAAGAAATCTGGCTCAGGTCAATGGGGTGAACGCTATCCAAACAATATCGACCCCTGTGTGTTCTACGACGAAGATGGTAAGTTATGGATTGTTTATGGTTCATGGAGCGGTGGAATCTGGATGCTGGAACTCGATGAGAATACTGGTCTTCGCGACTACGATGTAACCTATACACAAGTAGGCGAAGGCAATGGTATAACTACCGACCCTTATTTTGGTAAGAAGGTTGCTGGTGGCTACTATGTATCGGGCGAGGCTCCATATATTGAGTATATTGGCGGCTATTACTATTTGTTTGTTACCTATGGTGGCCTGACAGCCGATGGAGGCTATCAGATGCGCGTTTTCCGTTCCGAAAAACCAGACGGACCATATATTGACTCCAATAATATCAATGCTGTGTATAATAGTTACCAGCTAAACTATGGCGCACTTGCTGCAAGTAATCGCGGCGTAAACATCTTTGGCGCTTATACAGATTGGGGTAATCTGGTAAAAGGCAATAATGGCGAACGTTCTCAGGGGCATAACAGTATCATTGCAGCCGAAGACGGACGTACATATCTGGTTTATCACACCCGTTTTCAGAATCAGGGCGAAGGTCATCAAGTACGTGTACATCAGGTGTTCCAGAACAAAGACGGCTGGCTGGTAGCTGCACCATTCGAGTATACTGGTGAGGAAGTTAAGAGCGCCGATATTGCCACCACACAGCAAGTAAGCACCGATCGTATTCCTGGTACTTACAAGCTCCTTATCCACAAGTATAAACTTAATAACAGCAACAAGGAAATTGTAGAACCTGTGGAAGTGAAACTCAGTATCGATGCCAATGGTAAGAAAGTGATTACTGGTGATGTAACTGGCACTTGGGCTGTTACCGAGGGAACCTCGTATATGAATCTGGTATTTGGTGGCGTGGCTTATAGAGGCGTGATGGTGGAGCAGACATTGGAACGTTCCGATACCAAGACCATTGCCTTCACAGGTCTGGCCTATAAGGCCAACGGTACCGATGGTGTCACAGTATGGGCCTATCAGACAGAGTCCGCTTCTACAGGTATCACAGATATAGAGGTAAACAATAGTACAAGTGCAGCGCCCATCTACGATCTGAGTGGTCGCCGCGTAAACAAACCACAACGTAAAGGAATCTATATCCAGAACGGTAAGAAATTTATAGTTAGATAATAATATGAGGAATAGTTTCATTTCCTTGATGCTGTTAGCCCTGAATACCCCATTGGTGTCGCAAGGGCAACAGCATCACAAAGAGCGTGTTCCGTTTGTAACTGATACACCGATGGTACACGACCCCGTGATGGCCTACGAAGATAGTACCTATTATATATTTGCTACAGGCATGGGTATCCAGAAAATGACATCGGTAGATTGTAAGAAATGGACGGTACATACTGAGCCAGTCATGTCGGTCATCCCTAAGTGGGCACACGATTCCGTGCCTGGTTTTACCCATCATGTATGGGCACCAGATGTCATCCGGTGGCATGGTCGTTGGTGGATGGCTTACAGTTGCTCTACATTTGGTAAGAACGGCTCGGCCATCGGACTGGTCTCCACCCATAAGTTGGCCTCTGGTCTGTGGGATGACGAGGGCTGTATCATCGCCTCGCGCGAAGGTCGTGACAATTGGAATGCTATCGATCCCAACTTTGTGATTGACGATAATGACCAACCGTGGCTTGTATGGGGTAGCTTTTGGGACGGCATTCAACTGGCACGTCTCGATACCACCATGCATATCGCAAAGGGTTGCAGGCCTCAGACTGTTGCGCGCAGGTTTAATCTCGGAAACGAGGCTAACAAGCAGGCCTTGCCCATCAATCCTAATCCCCCCAAGAATCCTACATCCGACTTTGCCGGACCTAATGCCATCGAAGCTCCATTTATCTTCAAGCACGCAGGATACTATTATCTGTTTGTGTCGTGGGATTACTGTTGTCAGGGTAGCAAGAGCAACTATCGCGTAGCTGTAGGTCGTAGTAAGACTGTTGACGGTCCGTATCTCGATCGTAATGGCATCGATATGCGCTATGGTGGCGGAAACATATTCATCGAGGGCGATAAGAAGAATTTTGAGGCTGCAGGTCATTGTGCAGTTTACCATATCGACGGTCGGGATGTCTTTATCTGTCATGGTTATAGCATTGCTCACCATGGAGCATCCATTCTTATCCAGCGTCCCATCAGTTGGACGTCAGACGGATGGCCTGTATTAGAAAATAAATAAGATGATAAGAAACAGCATAATGATATTGATAACCATGATAACGCTGGGTGCTAATGCCCAGCAGTTATCATGGACGGCCGATAACGGCAACGGCACATTTACCAATCCCCTTTTCTACGATGAGTTTTCCGATCCCGACATTCTGCGTGTGGGCGACGACTACTATCTGGCTGGAACCACCATGCACTCAGTGCCAGGTCTTGTTATCCTTCATTCAAAGGATCTGGTTAACTGGGAGAACATCAGCTATTGCTTCGATCGTTTCGATTTCGATGATGATGCCTTTTCGCTCAAGAATCATAAGGAGATATATGGTCAGGGAATCTGGGCTCCTGCCATCCGTTATGCCAACGGACAGTTCTATATATTCTCAAATATCAATGGCAAGGGCCTGCAGTGCTATACATCCAAGGATATACGTGGACCTTGGAAGCATCACAAGATGAAGGGAGATATCTATGATCTTAGCGTACTCTTCGACGATGACGGTAAGATCTATGCTATCCATAAGTATGGCGAGGTGCACTGTACAGAACTAAAACCAGATATGAGTGGACCTATTGAGGGTACTGACCGTGTGATTATCCCTGAAGGGAACGCTGTGGGCGAGGGACATCATATGTATAAGATAAATGGTATGTACTACCTTATATCTACCGACTATATGCCAAATGGTCGCACACTTTGCAGTCGTTCTAAGAACATCTGGGGACCATACGAGACTGTAACTATCACTGCCGATGAGACCTTCGGTTATCATGCAGCACCTCTTACTCAGGTGCCGCAAGGTGTAAAATATCGTATTGGTGATGATGGCACCAAGTTTGGCATTCCTCAAGTTGATAAGGATGCCACAGCTTGTACCAACATCCATCAAGGCGGTATTGTTGAGGACCAGAGTGGTCAGTGGTGGGCACTGCTCATGATGGATTTCCACTCTATCGGCCGTACCGTAACCTTGGCTCCCATCACATGGAAGGATGGTTGGCCTATGATAGGCCTGGAGGGCAATCTTGGTCGTGCCCCTCGCACATGGCTTAAGCCAAATGTCTCTGGTAATGCTAGTCCTGCAAGTGTCCCTTATAATCGTAATGAGGATTTCGATTCTAAGGAGCTGGGAAGAATCTGGCAGTGGAACCACAATCCCGATGATACCAAGTGGGGCTTGAAGAAAGGACGCCTACGCATTCAGTCGATGCCAGCCGAGCAACTTATGTGGGCTCGCAACACTCTCACTCAGCGCGTAATCGGCCCATCATCTATCGCTACTGTCGAGCTCTATACCGGTGGTATGAAAGACGGAGATGTGGCTGGTTTGGGCAATATCAATGTGCCCTGCTCGTGGATTGGTGTAGTGAAGGATGGCAAAAACCTTATCTTGCGCTGTTTCGAACAAGCTATTAATGATACTATAGATACAGAACTGAAAGCAGAGAAGTTATGGCTGCGTATGGTAGGAGATTTCGACAACGATCGCGCCCACTATGAGTACTCGATTGATGGCACCAACTATCAGCAGTTAGGTCGTGAGATGCCACTTAGCTATCAGCTCATCACCTTCCAGGGTTCACGTCATGCTCTCTTTGCCTTTAACCATAAGGGTAAGCAAGGTGGTTATGCTGAGTTTGATAACTTTACAGTCGATGAGCCTCAGGCTGATCGTAGTGGTAATATACCTTATGGCAAGTCATTCCGTATCATAAATCTGGCTACAGGTCGCCCTGCATTTGCCCAGAAACATGGCCTTCTATATGATACCGATTACAGTGATAAGAGCAAGCGTGCCCGTTTCCGTATAATCGATAAGGGTCAGGGTCAGGTGATTCTGCAGTGCGAAGACGGACGATATGTGTTCTGTTCGGGCTATGGCATTGCTGGCGATGTACGTCTAACTACCGATGAGTCTAAGGCAGAGGTGTTTATGTGGCAAGATTATCTCAACCACGAGTTCATGCTCATGTCTATGCGCACTCACCGTTACGTCGGTAAGAGTCCAACCACTGGCAGTCCCTATTCTATGGACTATACCGGTTCCGACCCTGCTCGCCGCAATGGCGCAGTATTCCGTTGGGAATAAAAACTCCTTATTATATTAATAATGTATAAGGCCTGCGTCGTGCGGATGCAGGTCTTTATGTTATGCAAACGTTTGCATGAGAAAAATAACAAAATATAACAAAAAAAAGAATAACGTATCGAAATCTGATATATCTTTGCACCGATGAAACTGTAAATGCGAGCTCATTAAAAGCTTAAAACGATATAACAATAACAAATTAACTCTAATTTAAAAATGTAATGATGAAGCAGGTAAACATTCAATTTCCGCTTAGGATGCTTGGCCTTATCTTAGGTCTGTTCCTATCGGTAAGCGCCTTTGCTCAGATTGACGTAAAAGGCCATGTGAAAGATGCTACAGGCGAACCCATTATCGGCGCTACAGTACGTGTAGACGGCACACAGGCTGCTACAATTACTGATTTCGACGGTAATTTCGCTATCAAGGCAAAACAGGGTGCTACTCTTAGCATTTCGTATGTGGGTTATGTAACCGCACAGGTTAAAGCTGCACCTAATGTTACTGTAGTACTGCAGGACGACCAGACTGTACTGCAGGACGTTGTAGTTATCGGTTATGGTACCGTTAAGAAGAGTGATGCCACTGGTTCTGTGATGTCGGTCGAGGCCGATCAGCTGAACAAGGGTCTGGCCACATCTCCAGCCGATCTGCTGCAGGGTAAGACACCTGGTGTACAGATTACTACCAACAGTGGTGCTCCTGGAGCCGGTTCAAAGATCCGTATCCGTGGAGGTTCTTCACTTTCAGCATCTAACGACCCTCTGATCGTTATCGATGGTCTGCCAATCAGTTCTACTGAGATTTCTGGTGGCGACGTTCTGAACACCATTAACCCTAATGACATCGAGAGCTTCTCAATCCTTAAGGATGCTTCTGCTACAGCTATTTATGGTAGCCGTGCATCAAACGGTGTAATCCTGATTACCACCAAGAAAGGTAAGGCAGGTGCAAAGCCCCGTATCAATGTGGATATGAGTGGTACTTTCAAGACCGTAGCTAAGAAGGTTGATGTGCTGGGCGCAGATGCATTCCGTGAGTTCTTTACAGCCAACTATGGTGATAATGCTGATGCTATGGCTGCTCTGGGCAATGCCAGCACCAATTGGCAGGACGAGATCTATCGTCAAGCATTCGCCGAGGAAATCAACGCTAGCGTAACAGGCGGTTATGTTGCTAAGAATGCCGACTTCAAGATGCCTTATCGTGTAAGTGCAGGTTTCCTGAACAACGATGGTACACTGAAGACCACTGGCATGAGCCGTGCTACTGTAGGTTTCAACCTTACTCCAACTCTGCTTAACGATCGTCTGACCATCAACCTGAACGGTAAGGGCGTGTTCACACACAACTCTTATGCTGATGAGGGTGCTATTGGTGCAGCAGTTCAGTACAACCCATTGAAGACTGTCGACCACAAGTGGATGAGCAACGGTGCTTATAACACTATGTCTACTCTGAACCCAGTAGCAATGCTGAACGAGCAGAGTAAGGATAGTTACGTACGTCGTTTCGTAGGTAACGCTCAGTTCGATTATAAGTTCAAGTTCCTTGATGGACTTCGTGCAAACTTGAACCTCGGTCTCGATATTTCTACCACCACTGGCTGGAATATTACTGACGAGGGAAGTGAGGTTTCATATCACAATAAGGTAGAGAATGGTACTGGTGTGTGGGAAAAGTATACTCAGCTGCGCCGCGACCAGACTTTGGAGTTCTATTTGGCTTATGCTAAGGAACTTAAGGAAATTCAGAGCCGCTTCGATATCCTGGCTGGTTATAGCTGGCAGCACTTCTACAACCAGACTACCAACGATAAGATGTCGAACGATGGACATGATACACGTCTGTATGGCGATCCTACTCTATATAAGACCGAGAGTTTCCTTGTTTCGTTCTATGGACGTTTGAACTACTCTCTGATGGACCGCTACCTCCTTACCTTCACACTGCGTGATGATGGTACTTCACGTTTCCAGAACAACAAGTGGGGTCTGTTCCCATCTGCAGCTCTGGCATGGCGTATCAGCGAGGAGCCATTCATGAAGAATGTAGACTGGCTTTCTAACTTGAAACTGCGTCTTGGTTATGGTATCACTGGTCAGCAGAATATCAACCAGGGTGATTATCCTTCTATTCCTACTTACCACACCAACCAGGCTGGTTCGCTTTATCAGTTGGGTAATACTGTTATCACTCCTATTACTCCTAAGGGGTATGCAGCTCAGATCAAGTGGGAGGAGACAACAACCTATAACATCGGTTTGGACTTCGGTTTCGCTCGCAACCGCATCAACGGTAGCATCGATGTATATCAGCGCAAGACTAAGGACCTGTTGAATAAGGTTCCTGTAGCTGCAGGTACCAACCTTACCAACTATCTGCTGATGAACGTCGGCGATATGGAGAACAAGGGTATCGAGGGTGCACTGAATGTAGTGCCCATCGAGAAGAAGGACCTCCGTTGGGAGATTGGTGTTAACGTAGCTTACAACAAGAATAAGATTACCCGTCTGACAGCCAGCGACGATCCAAGTTATCCTGGTGTAGAGACTGGTGGTATCTCTGGTGGTGTAGGTAACAACATCCAGATCCAGAAGGTTGGCAACCCAATCAACTCATTCTATGTATTCCAGCAGGTTTACGGCGAGGATGGCAAGCCACTTGAGGGTGTATATGTTGACCGCAACCACGACGGACAGATTACCGACGACGACCGCTACGTTTACTACAAGCCAGATGCTGATGTGAACATCGGTTTCAATACTGAGATCAGCTATAAGAAGTGGACACTCTCTGCTTCACTCCGTTCAAGTCTTGGTAACTACGTTTACAACAATATCGCCTCTAACACTGAGATGAAGGCCGACATGTGGACAAACAACTTTATCTGCAACCGTGTGGCTACTGCTCCTTATACAAACTTCCAGCAGGCTCAGTACAAGAGCGACTACTATGTACAGAACGCTTCTTACCTGAAGCTCGACAAGGTGACACTGGCTTACAACATTGCACCTTGGGTACGTGTTAACTTCACTGCTCAGAACATCTTCACCATTACTAATTACAAGGGTGTAGATCCTGAGGTTGCCAATGGTATCGACAACAACATGTATCCCCGCTCACGCAACTTCATCTTGGGTGCAAGCTTTAACTTTTAATTAAATAGGAGGATAAGAATATGAAATTCAATATCAATAAATACGGAATTTATAGCTTTGCCTTTGCTACCGCCGTGTCGCTGACAGCATGCGTGGGCGATCTGGATGTAACTCCAATCGACCCCAATCTGGACACTCCGGAGAATGTGCTTACAAGCACTGAGGCATACAACCAA
>JAEEGH010003422.1_pt1 | contig 41721 bp, 22 predicted proteins | sample 9134181 | NCBI WGS metagenome assembly JAEEGH01 (sample SAMN16246544, study PRJNA631951) | gut metagenome | biome: gut microbiome; feature: rumen; material: DP-attached | host: Bos | place: Iran: Karaj | collected 2018-10 | reverse complement strand
CTGGCACCCTCCCGGGCGACGGCACCCAGCTGGACCTGTACCTCACCCCCGGCGGCCACGGCGCCTTCAAGATCCACGTGATGCTGGACGGTCCGTACGCCAACAGCACCTGGAACGGTAAGGAAATTGCCGTGGTGGAAGTTCCGGACAGCCCGCGCGGCCAGATGCTGCACCTGCAGGTGCCCGTTCCCGCCGTGGAAGGCCTTGCCGGCAAGCACGCCATCTACCTGGTGGCCGATGGTGCCGATATCCCCCCGCGCCCGGTGAATCCCCGCTTTGCCAATATGCGTCCGCCGGTGCAGCTGCGCCCGGAGGGCCTGTTCGACCTGAACGGTATCGGCTTCTCCAAGCCCGGAACGCCCTGCGTAAAGCCGGATGTCCCCCAGCTGGAGTTCTATGCCGACGGCAAGAAGCTGGTAACGCCCACTACGCCCATCCGCTTCACCAACCTGAACGGCCTTTCGGACCAGATCCGCTACCAGGTCTACGGCCCGCTAAAGGACAATTCCAAGCTGGAAGTGAAGGCTTCCAACCCGGCCGTAAAGATTGAGGTAAGTCCCATCGTGGAAGGCCGCGCCACGGTGAAATGCACCTGGAACGGCCTGCAGAAGATCTTCTTAGTGAACTAGCGACTCGCTTTTGAAGAGTTTTGAATGGAAAATGGAAGGCGTTGAATGTAAACGCCGCTCTGTCAAGCATTTAACAAATTTTGCCTGGGCATTCTACCCAGGCATTTTATGTTAAAACGTTCTGTATCAGTCCCTTCTATTCTACGCCCTTAGTGCGTAGCGGCAATAGTGTTTTATAATCAAAGCGGCATGGCCCCTTTGCGGGAGCAGACGTAAGCGGCGGTGTCACTGGCCAGGCGCTGGGCATCGGCCAAAGAATCGCCGCGCAGGTAGGCCACCACGAAAGCGGCGGTGAAGGCATCGCCGGCACCCACGGTATCCACCACTTTACACTTACCGGCAGCCTGCGAAATCACCTCGGTGGCAGTAATCACTTCGCTGCCGGCAGCGCCTTTGGTGAGAATGACCAGTTGCAGCCTGTAACGCTTAATGAGTGCACGGCAGACGGCCGTATCGTCCCCTTCCAGGCCGAACAGATCGGCCACGATGCGGATTTCCTCATCGTTGATCTTGAGGATGTCGCAGCGGCGCAGGGACGCCTGCAGGACCGTTTTCCCATAGTAGTTCTGGCGCAGGTTGATGTCAAACACCTTCAGGCAATCGGCCGGAACGGCATCCAGGAACCAGGCGATGGTCTTCCGGGAAACCATGCTGCGCTGGGCCAGGGAGCCGAAACAGACGGCCCGGCACTCGGCGGCGATGGCGGCCAGTTCCTTTGAATAAGGAATGTTGTCCCAGGCCACGCCCTTTTTGATTTCGTACTGCGGAACCCCTTTTGCGTCCAGCGTAACCTGTACGGTGCCGGTGGGATGGTCCACCCGGTCCAGGTGATAGGGCAGGGCATGGGCCTCCAGGGTGTCTACGATTTCTTCGCCCAGGGCGTCATGGCCGATGGCGCTCACCGCCAGGGCCTCCATTCCCAGCCGCCTGGCGTGGTATGCGAAATTGGCCGGAGCGCCGCCCAGGGCCTTTCCGGAAGGGAGCATGTCCCAGAGGATTTCACCAATCCCCACTATAACTTTCTTACTCATGCCTTTTTAAGGAATTTTGCGGCCAGGTACACAAGATACGCTACGCCCACGCTGATAATGATGACAGAACCCGCCTGGGTGCCCATGGCGTCCGACAGCACGCCCATGAGCAGCGGGAAAACGGTTCCGCCGATAAGGCCCATGATCATGAGGCCGGACATCTCGTTGCCCCGCTCCGGCAGGTAGTAAAGCGCACGGGAGAAAACCATGGAGAAGATGTTGGAATTACCGAATCCCACCAGCGCGATGGCCACGTAAATGCCGATGAGGCTCTTGCACACAAACAGGCCGACCATGGCCAGCACCATGCAGGCGACACTCACCGCGAAAAACCTCTTCAGGGGGAACTTGGCCAGGATAAAGGAGCCGGACAGGCAGCCCAGCGTACGGAAAAGGAAGTAGATACTGGTGGCGATGCCGGCCTTCTCCAGCGGCAGGGCCAGCCGTTCCATGATAATCTTGGGGGCGCAGGTATTCACGCCCACGTCTATGCCCACATGCGCCACGATGCCCAGGAAAAGCAGCAGCACAGAACTGTCGCCCAAGAGTTTGAGGCACTGGATGAAACCGGAGGACCTGTCCTTGGGAATCTCCTCCTCAATCCGGGTGTACCACAGATAGGCCGTGGCGATGACCGCGAACGCCAGGAAAACGGGATACAGCAGGCGCCAGTTGCCAAAATGGAGAGAGGCCCAACTGGCGATAATGGGTGCGATAAAGGACGCGATGGCCTTGATGAACTGGCCGAAGGTGAGCGTGCTGGCGAACTTCTCGCCGCTCACGATGCAGGAGGCCAGCGGGTTCAGCGACACCTGCATGAGCGTATTGCCGATACCCAGCAGACAGAAGGACGCCAGCAGCACGGGATAGTTGTACGCAAACATGGGCAGGATCAGCGCCAGGGCCGTGACCGCCAGGCTAAGCAGAACGGTCTTCCGCTTGCCGATCCGGTTCATCAGCAGCCCCGTGGGCACGGACAGGAAGAAGAACCACAGGAATACCATGGACGGCAGGAAATTGGCCATGGTGTCGGAAAGGGCGAAATCGGCCTTTACATAATTGGTTGCGGTGCCCACCATGTCCACGAACCCCATCACGAAGAACGCGAACATCACCGGCACCAGCTTGGGCAGCTTGGATTGTTTGGATTCCATATTATCGGATTTGAGGGCGGACGGTGCCCAGCCAGTTTTCGTTTGTACGGGGTTTGGGCGATACTTCAGCCGTGTGGACTTTTACGTTCTGGCCTTCGATTACAATCCTGTCCAGGAAGGAATCCATCTCATTCCAGAACCATTTGAGCGGGAGGAGGGCCATTACGTGGTCGCCGCCCACATACTCGTTGAGCATGTAGGGAACATCCAAGGCATCCAGCTGTCGGCTGATGTATTTCGGTCCGAAACCATATCGGCCCCGGCCGGTCTCCACGTCATAGGTGACGGTAGGGTCCTCCGAACCGTGGAAAAAGCACATCGGGCAAGGTTTTTTGTCCCAGCGGAGCTCTGTATCATTCTCACCGGTAAGATAGACCGCACCGGCCATGGGGATTACACCGGCATAATTGAAGTCGGCGGGAAGGTTCTCCTTGGCCAACCTGTGGCCGGAGCAGATGTAATACTCGGCGTTCATGCTGTTGATGGCACCGGCGCTGCTGCCGCTGATAACGATCTTCTCCGGGTCGATATTATACTCATCGGCATGCTCGATAAGCCAGGAGGTGGCCGCATAGATATCCTCCACGCCAATATCGATCGAGTACTGGAAAGGGTTGTATCCCTCCGGAGGCGTAATGAGCGGTTTTCCGTCCCTGCCACGGGCCGATCCCAGCCGATAGTCGATGGCTACGCACACCCAGCCTTTTTCGCAGAGATGGTCGTACAAGGGGTTGCAAAGGGCATCTACCCTTGAGCCCATCATCCAGGCGCCGCCGAAAGCATAAATGAACGCAGGGCGCTTTACATCCTCTTGATTCCTGAACTGATAGATATCCATCAGGATGGGCTTTCCGTCGCGGACCACGAACTCCACGGTGGACCTGTCGGCTTTGGAATGGATCTCCACCTGCCCGAATGGCGGCATGCTCCTTCCGTTGAATTTGAAAATGGCCGCAGAGGTGGCTGAGAGCGTGATTACATCGCCCTTCCTGGTCTGCTTGTAGGTGCATTTCTTATAACTTCCGCCGATGAGTTCCGGCTGGGAGGCTTCGGCCGGGAGGGTTACGCTCACCTGTTTGCCGGAGGGGTTCAGCACCACCCGGCAGCGTTCGCCCTTCCATTCGCGCTCATACACCATGGGATAAGGCTGCTCCAGGCTGCTGACCAGTTTCCAGGAGGCATCGGCCCCCAGAGCGGGAACCTCCTTACGGAGTTCCAGAAGGCCGCGTACGTAATGCAGCAGGGAGTTAGGATCGGCCTCGGCCTTTTCTACAGTCATCCTGTTGGGGTCCGAATCCTGCGGGATGTAGATCTTTTCGATGGGGGCGGTGGAGAAACCGCCGTTGGCCGTCCCGTCCCAGAGCATAGGGATGCGGCAGCCGGCCCGGAAGCCGGAGCCGTCGGTGGAGGGGGCTGCCGGGTTCTGCTTAAGGCCGATTTCGTCGCCATAGTAGATGAACGGCACGCCCGGCATGGTGAGGAAGAAAGTCATGGCCACTTTGAGCTCTTCCGGCGTGGTGCGGCCTTCCGTGCAGTAGCGGTTGAAGTCGTGGTTGCCGGAGGGCATACACACGTAGCCCTTCCCCTGGACGGCGTTGTACTGATAAGTGTAAAGGTCGTACCAGGTCTTCAGTTCGCCCTGCCCGGCTTTGTCGAAATACGGCGTGGCCTGGACGGCGTTGGGGCCGAAACCGCGCCGGCCGAAGAAAAAGAGCGTGGAATAGTTGTACTGCCCGTCGTGGCAGAAGAAATCCAGGTCGAAACCCGCCTTGGCAACGCTCTGGGCCGGATTGAACCATTCGGCGATGAGCACGCCTTCCGGATATTCCTTTTCGAACCACGGCATCAGGTCCTGGTTCCAGAGCTGGATGGTGGCGGCCTTGTCGGGGTCATTCTTCACCAGGCTGGCGGCCATGTCCACGCGGAAGCCGTCCACGCCTTTATCCATCCAGAAGGACATGATATTCTTGAGCTCGCGGCGCATGGCCATGGGCCCGGGGGCATCCACCGCCTGTTCCCAGGGATGGGCGGGATCTGGATGGGCGAAGCCGAAGTTCAGGGCCGGCTGGGTATCGAAGAAGTTCTTGATATAGTAGGGGCCGCGCGGGGCGTCCGTAGCCACGAATTTGCTCAGGAGGGACGCTGCAGCGTTGTTCCGCACTGCGTCGTCCAGCGAGCCGCCCGGAGTGGACGCAGGACCGCCTTCCGGCTTGAAGGAGGGCCAGATGTAATAGTCCGAATAGCGCAGATTGGCCCCCTCACGCGACTGCAGGAACCATTCGCACTGGTCCGAGGAGTGGCCGGCCACCAGGTCCATCACAATCTTGATACCCCGTGCATGGGCCTGGCGGACCAGCTCGATAAGGTCTTCGTTATTGCCGAAACGCGGATCCACCTTATAGAAATCGATGATATCGTACCCGCCGTCCGTCCAGCCGGAAACATACACCGGATTGAGCCAGATGGCCGTTACGCCGATGGAGCGGATATAGTCCAGCCGGGAAATGATGCCGGGGATATCCCCGATGCCATTCCCGTCACTGTCCTGATAGGAGGAAGGGTAAATCTGGTAAAACACGGCGTCGGCCAGCCAACTGGGCTGGGAAGGCCGCTGGGCCTGCAGACCGGGAGCGGCCAGCACGCACGCCAAGGTAAATGCCAACAGTTTCTTCATATCTACTTATGTGTTGCTTCGTGAATCATATCCAGCAGGCCGTTCACCACGGCGCTCTGCGCATATCCCTGTTTGTAGCGGGACCCCAGCACTTCAAAGACCTCCGCGCCGTAGGACTCGTCATCCGGCATATATCCGCCGCCACGGGCACCAAAGCCGTAGGTGACTGTTGTCATCATGGTGCGGGCATACGGGGACTTCTGCTTCAGTTCCACCGCGATGGGGTTGTACACTTCTGAGGCCACCCCGCACACGGGAATGTCGTCCAGCATAATCAGGCTCAGGCCGATCTGCACGTCTGGTCCGTCCTCATACTCGCCGGCATAACCGGCACGTCCGCCGCCGTTCAACTGGCGCCGGCCCGGTACGGAAACGGTCTTGCGGGAGCAACTGAGCGTAACCTCGGTCTCGAAGCGGCGCATCATCATGATGACGTATTTCACTTCCTCGCCCAGGATCTGCCCGTAACTGCGGATCATACGCTCCTGCTCTCCCAGCAGGCGCTGCACCTCCGGCTTGCTGCGGTCCAGGCCCTGGCCGCCCGGAGGCATGCGGTTGGAGATGTCTTCCCCGCGGGCCGCATAGTCTGCAATGCGGATGTCCCGCAGGTCGAAGGTCTGCTGGAAATAGAGGGGATTCTGGTCACCGGCCGCGCCGGAAGCGAAACTGGCCACAAAGTCCGGACCATATCGGCTTTCGATATAAGTCTCCGCCTCTCCCGGGAAATCCGCGCTCACCTTGTCCGTATTGCCGGTGATTACAGCGTGCATGGCGTAGTTGAAGTACGTGGCTATCGGCTTGCCTTCCAGGCTCTCGAAGTAGATTACCGCCACGGTCTTGTCCGACTTTCCGTCATAGTCCGGTCCTTCCCACCAGGTTCCGCGTTCCGGGTCGAAGAGGTCCCGTTTCACGTTCAGGTGGCACTCGCCGTTGCCATAGCCCACCTTGGCGGGCACCATATTGGCGACGGCCTGCTTCACGGCGCCCCAGACGCGGCTGGTGAGTTCATCCCCCCGCACGGAAGCACCCGAATGGGTGTGCGTCCCGTTGTAAATGATATTGCCCAGTGGAATGCCCAGTTCCGACGCTGCGTGCTCGTCCACATACTGCGCCACCCGGGCGTCCGCATTGCCGGCGTCAAAGGTTACGAAGGCCGCCTTGGTTGTCCCGTTGCCAAAAGCGATGACGCGTACATAGCAATGGTCAAGGATGCCCTGGGAGGTGGCGGGGAGGTCCTTTTCCTCCGGCGTGATATCCACCTTGGCGGCGCCGGCATACAGTTGGCTCCGGGGGTTGGCCTGCGCGGGCGCAGGTGCCGCAGGAGCACGTCCGCCGCCCTGGAACATGGTTTTCACCCGCTCCACCATATCCTCGAAAGTCATCGGCTGGCCGCTGGCGCACCGCTTCTCGTCGGACTGGAGTTTGCGCGCTTCCGCCTCATCGGCCGATAAGGTATAGAAATCCGTCTTCACCTTCAGCACCTTCTTGATGCTGGCGGTGAGGATGCGTTCCATATCGTCGTAGAGATTGACCGCCGGATGGATGCCGTCATAGGAACCGTTTGCCGGAAGGCCCAGTTCCGCCGTGGCCAGCGGGGTGTGGTAATCCACGTACGTGATGTTCTTCCCGCTGTCGGCATAGGCCTTCAGTTTTTTGTTCATTTCCACAATGCGCGAGCCGGCATCCTGCTCCGGGATGGCCATGTAATGCGCGCAGGGAGTGATGGAGCAGAGAAGCACCTTGATACCCGCCTCTTCGGCCAGTTCGCACATGGCCACGATGTTGTCCAGGATGGTCTGGTCCGGATAATAGGACTGGCCCATCATATGCTGGCAAAGGTCGTTGGTGCCGGCCATGATGGCCACCGCCTTAGGGTGCAGGTTCACCACGTCCTGCTTGAAACGGACCAGCATCTGGCTGGCCGTCTGGCCGGAAATGCCGCGGCCGGCGAAGTTGTTCCTGGTGAAGAAATCCGGATCTTCGTTATACCAGAAATCCGTAATGGAATCTCCCATGAGCACCACCAGCGGTGCCGTGGTGAGCTGGGCATTGGCCTGCTCGTAGCGTTTGAAGTTTCCCCAGTCGGAGGGTCCGGCCTGCCGGAAACCCTGTGCGAACAATGAAGCGGAGAGGAGAGCAAAACAAAAAATCAGTATCTGCTTTTTCATATCCGTGCTTAATTTGTGGTCAGCAATTATGCAAATATAATCATTTTGGGAGGAATTTCCCATGGGCATCTTATTGTAAAAAACAGTATATTTGTAAGTATGAAAAGAGAACTGACCACATTGCTTTTGGCGGCATCGGCCCTTCTGGCCATTGGCTGCAATTCCGGAAAGAAGGAAGGTCCCTGCGACATTTACCGGCAGGGCGGTACCCCCTGCGTGGCTGCCCACAGCACCACGCGGCTGCTGGATTCCCGCTACAAGGGACCGCTGTATCAGGTGGTGCGGGATTCCGACGGAAAGACGCTGGACATTTTCCCCACGGAGGAAGGATATGCCGATGCCCAGGCGCAGGATATCTTCTGCGACGGAACCATCGGCCGGATTTCGATAATCTACGACCAGTCGGGACAGGGGAATGACCTCCTTCCCGCGCCTCCCGGCACCTTCCTGGGCCCCGACAAGGGCGGATTCAACAATCCCGCCCTGGCCGATATGGCCCCGGCCCTCGTGAACGGCCACAAGGTGTATGGCGTGTACATTATGCCGGGCATGGGTTACCGCTGCAACAACGCCCGCGGCCTGGCCATAGACGACGAGCCGGAGGGCATCTATTACGTGATTGACGGTACGCATTACGACAGCGGCTGCTGCTTCGACTATGGCAATTCCTCCACCAACGGCCGCGCTGTGGGCACGGGCACTATGGAAACCACCTATTACGGCACCTCCACGGCCTGGGGACGCGGAAACGGAGACGGCCCGTGGATCATGGCCGATATGGAAGCCGGCCTCTTCTCCGGCTACGGCGCCAAGCAGAACGACGTCCCGTCCATCAACGACTGGCGCTTTGTCTCCGTGTATGTGAACGGGGGCGGCGGCAACCAGTGGGACCTTCGGGGCGGCGATGCCACCCTGGATGGGGTTGTGACCTACTACAGCGGCGTCCGTCCCGGCTCGCCGGACAGCGACGCCTACTATCCCATGCACAAGAAAGGCGGTATGCTGCTGGGTAACGGAGGAGACAACGGAAACGGCTCTGCAGGAACCTTTTACGAAGGCGTGATGACGGTGGGCTATCCTTCCGATGAAACCATTGCCGCCGTGCAGGCGAATATTGCATCGGCCCGTTATGCCCCCTATCCGCTGGCTCTTTCCCGCATTACTTCTTTCCAGCCCGGCGAGAGCAAACCGGTGGTCCTGTTCCTGGAGAACAGCACCGGGGAGCCGATGACGGATATAGCGTTTGACTTCGGCCTCCCCAGAGGCTGGGAAATCCACAGGGAAGGGGAATTCCCCCACAGCCTGGAACCCGGCGAACAGAAGACGGTGCGGTATCTGCTCACGGCTTCGGCCTGGCGCTCCTCCGGGGAACTGTACGTACTGGCCAGTTGGAATGGCGGAAAAGCCACTTTATCCACCCGGATCCGCTGTTCAGAGCCCATAAAGATCAACGAGATCGGCCTTGCGGAACCGTTTGTGGAACTGTATAACGCTTCTGATAAAGAAGTGGACCTTTCCGGGATGGAACTGCAGGTCCGGCGCAGCGGATGGGCCTCCGTCAACGCACTCAGTTTCCCGGAGGGTACCAGACTGGCCGCCGCTTCCCATCTCCTGCTGGAAGTGGATCCCGCAGCGCCATCGGCCCCTTTCACTACCATTTTCATTCCTGTTTCCACGGGGCCTAAACTCAGTTTCCCCTCCGGCACAAGCACGCTTCCGGCCACTTCCGTGGCGGATTTCAAGGTGGGGGAAAAGATGGGAATTGACCTGGGCGGAAACTATGAGGAAGTGACGGTAACCGCCGTGGGTTCGCCGGCTACGCAGAGCAACCTGTCCCAGGCGGCGAAAGCGGGTGATACCCAGCTGTTTATCGATGCTACATCGGCCCTTGTTCCGGGTTCTGTGCTAACCATCAATACTGGCGACCGCGTGGAATTGGCCACCGTGAAGGCTCTGGTCCGCTCCAGCGAAGCGCCCGTCCGTTTTTCGCGCACGCCCCACGAGCCGGGCATCGTGGAACTGGAGCAGCCGCTGCAGCGGGACCATGCCGTTGGAGTGGATGTTTCCTGCCCGGGAACGGGTATTTCCTTCACGCCGGCTACAAAGTATGCGCACACCAGCGGGGATGCCCTGCAGCCCCTGGGGGCGGGCTGGACGCCTACAGCGGGCTTGTATATGAGCTATGCACCATCGGCCACGGCCGGTTCCATAGCCCTGGTGGATCCTGCCACGGAGACCGTCATTGATGCCATTGTCTATGGCTCCCAGCAAAGCAATTCCAGCGCCAACGGCACCATCACCAGTCCGGAACTGGCGGTGCTGGAAGGCGAGCAGAAGGGCGGTGGCTGCCAGGCCGTTGCCCCGGGTCCCGTTTCGCCCTGGATGCTGGCCCGGAATCCGGAACTGGCCAAGGCTCCCGTCCGCAGCCTGGTCCGTTTCCCGGACGGGGCCGATACGGACTCCCTCTGCGAGGACTTCCGCCTCTCGGAGCAGCCCACCCCGGGGAAGGCCAACCGGCTTTAGAGGGTGGACAGAAGTTGAAGGATGGTTTCGGCGGTATCCGATTCGGGTACCAGCCAGTGCTGGCCTTTGATAAAGCGCGGAACGGCGCTGCTGTCCTGGGTGGAAGTTCGGCCAAAGAGTTCTTCCACTTTCCGGAGGTATGTGTCTATGCGGGGATCCGCCAAAGCGGCCTCAAAACCATCTCCCAGCAGCTCCATGGCCTGTTTTTCCGCCTCGGCAGGGGTGGCGCTTTCTTCCAGGATCCAGTCCCAGAAGGCCGGTGCTTCCTCCGGGGAGGCATACCATACGGCCATGGCCAGGCGGGTAAGCCGGCAGGAGCCCTGGAAGCGGTCTATGCCGGAAGCGGGGATATACGGGTTGCAGGCACTGCTGAGCGGCACGGGCGCCAGGAAAATGCGATACTGCTCCTGCAGTTCCGAAAGCAGCCGGTGTAGGCGCCGGCAGTGGGAGCACTGGAAATCGAACAGGAGGGTGAGAGATTCTTCGCTGTCGCTCAGAATGACAGGAACTTCCCCCTCTTCAAAGGCCGGTAGCTCCGCTTCTGTGCGGCCGGTGTCATAGACCACCGGTCTGGTGTACAACTGTACCACGGCAAAGACTGCGGCGGCTGCCAGGCCGGCCAGGAGAGGGGGCCAGCGGGGAGATCCTTCGCTTCGCTCAGGATGACAGAAGAGGATGAGGCCTGCTGCGGCGCAGCCCAGAAGATGGAGGCCCGTGCAGTATTTGCAGAAGGCATGGAGAACGCCCACCTGCAGCCAGCAGAACCAGAGGGCGGCACCCACGATGCAGCCGCTCAGAAACAGCATGAAAGGCCGCAGGAAACGGTCCAGGGAGGCGTCTGAGCCCCAAAAGGCTATACACAGGATCAGCAGGAGGTACACCACCACGGCCGGCAGACTCACCGGAATAAGCCCCAGTGTATAGGCCCAGGGGCTGTTCATGACGGTGTCGCAGCCGCTGCCCGCGCCGCAGCCTGCCATGGGCCCGCCGGACAGGGCATGGTATACCATCCATCCGGCGAGCAGCAGGCACCCTGTACACAGGGCCAGCGTCCAGGCCTTGAACCTGTGCAGGGTCATAAGACTAATACTGGTTGGCGGCGCCGGGCGTCGGCTTGGCCGAAGACACGGCAGCACCCGCCGGATAGGCGGCCTGGAGCGGGGTAGACAGCGTCACGCCCGTGCCCGCGACGGGCTCGCCCACCTTGTGGGCCTTGCGAAGCGGAGCCGCCAGCACCAGCTTGTTCTCCTGCTGCTCCCGCGGCATCCACCAGCCACGCGGAATAATCACCTCGGAGACAACCGCCAATTCATCACCCACCAGCACATCCTGGCCGGGGACGAAATTCTGTGCAGAAGCAACGACTATCGTTTTCGCTCCAGCACCGGAATTGCCCCTCAGGAGCGTGGCACCGGGTGTCCCAATCTTCGCAACAGTCAGAATTTCTGAATTGCCTACAACGATTTGTCCGCCTTCCACGAGACCCTCCACGGAGGAGAGCTTGAGATTGGTCACACCAGGACCGGCAGGCATCTGCAGATTCATCGCCCGCTGAACGCGGAAGTCGGCCTTGTTGTCGTCCTGGTCGGCCCCATCCGGGAAACGTCCGGCGCTCAGGGATGCAGGCTGCGGCTGCACGCCGCCGCCAAAGCCGAAGCGGCGGCCGGCCGCGGGAGCAGGAACAAAGTTGCCGGGTTCGTCCAGACCGGAATCGGCCTGATAACCCTCGGAAAGCCAGGGATCCGTCACCAGGCCGAAGTTGAGGGCATCGGCAATGTTACCCTTGGCATCGCGGAGGGTGATGTTGCCGCCGGCGTCGGAAAGGGCAGGACCGCCGAAGACCAGATCGGCCGGGACTGCGCCGCGATAACCGCCCGTACCGGCCACAACGGCCTCATTGATGGGATGGGCGGCCGAGAGCGGACTGTCCAGCTCCAGGCTGAAGCAGAGCGCCAGCACCGGCTCATTGCTGTAATGGGCGTGCTTGGTGGCGGGTTCGAAGGTGATACCCGTTCCGTTCACGCTGTACGGCATGTTGGAGGCATGGTTGAACTTGAGCGGCTCGGCAATGTCCAGGCCTGTACCCGGGTCCTCATCCGGCCCCAGCGGGCCGTTGAGGGTGTTGCGGGCCGATGCGGTTCCCACCTTGGTAACCGTCACGGTCTCAATGCCGTGGCCCTCGCTGGCAATGTCCAGGCGGATCTTGTCGCCCACGGAGATGTTCTCCACGGAGGACACCTTGATGTTGGTATCGCCGGGCTTGGCGTCCATGGACAGATAGCCCTGGGTGCCCGCCTTGCCCACGGCGGTGACGGTGACAACCTCGTATTTCTCCATCTTGTTGGACACAGCGGGACGGTCCGTCCCATAGCCGATGGCCATCTTGTCCCCCACCTTGAAATGCGCCACGGAAGTGACGGGGATGTTGGTGGAGCCCACGGGAATCTCAATGCCATGACCGCCCGGCAGAGGCTGCCAGACCGTAGTGGGGGTGCCTGCAGGCTGCATGCCGCGGCCGAAAGGACCGGCCATCGGGGCCGCCGGGGCGGGAGCGGGAGCGTTCACCGCCTTCACGGTGCGCTTCTCGCCGCCTACCAGGATTTCATCGCCCGCCTTGATACCTTCCACACTGCGCACATAGATGGTGGCATCGCCCTTGGCGGCATCCACGGCCAGGCCGGAACCGGCCATGCCCAGCAGATAATAGGCATTGGGCGCCAGTTTGGTGCCGGACGGGATCTTAATATCGGAAAAATAAGGGATGTTGGCGGCGTGTTCACGCACGGTCCAGCCGGAGAGGTCCACTTCCTTGTTGGAAGCGTTGTACAACTCAATGAAGCCGTCGGAGATGCTGAATTCGTTAATCTTTACAGCTTCCGTATTACGCACTTTCAATCGGCCAATCTCCTTGTTTCCCTTCCACGAAGCCACCGCCTCAACGTCTCCGTTGAAGGAGGCGCTGCCGGAAGTAACGTCAAATTCTGCCACCACGGTCTGGCCAGGTTCTACGGTGTAAGGAACCGCCTGGGAGGCCGATGCTTTCCAGCCCTTGGGGGCCTTCAGCTCCAGGGTAAGGCCTTCGATGGATCCGTCGGTGGTATTCACGAAGCGGACCACGGTCTTGGCGGTGGCGCCGGGAGTGAAGGTCTGCACATTGGACGGACGGCCGTCATTCAGGGACGGGAACACCTCCACGGTGGCCACGCGGTAGCGGGCCGCCACCACATTGGCCTGTACTTCCTGGTTCAGCGCCTCCGTGGGGAAGGTACCGGCGGCGGTCATGGCGCCCTCGTAGAAGGTGCCGGAAGAGCCGTTGCTGTTGTCTCCGCCGTTACCCAGCAGGATGGCGCCCTGCTTGCGCATAGGGTCGTAACTGTTGCGGGGATTGCGGATACGGCCACCATCATAATAGACCTTTAAATCCCCTTCCTGGGCGTTTCCGCCCATGGAGCGCCAGTGGTGGGGTTCCCCGTCGGCCGTGGCCGTCACAAAGCGCCAGGTGATGGTTTCCAGGCCTTCGCAGAACTTGTCGTTGGGATCTTCGTTCACGCAGCCCACCAGATTGTTCTCCTGGTCCGTCATGATCCAGGGACCCGGCGGGTCGCCGTGATACCAGGCCGGCTGGTTGCCGAAGTAGGTGGTCTCCATGGTGCCGTCACCGTCGTCCCGGCTGTCGGTCTCCGCATTGCCGTAGTCGAAGCAGCAGCCGGAGTTGTAATGGTGGCCGCTGATCACCCAGTACTGGCCTTCGGCCTGGTCGTCCACGGCAGTGCCGGTGGGGTCGTTCAGGCGCATGCCCATGCCCGGGGCGATGAAGACGCCATACACCTTGTGGCCCATCACGTTCACCGGGGCCCAGTCGGCCAGCGGAACGTTGTTGTAGCCACCCATGGCGGGGCCGCTGAAGCCGCCGCGCGGGGCCTGGTACAGGTGATTGCCCTTGCCGGACTGGTCGTACAGCACCGTAATCCAGCAGTATGTATCCTTACAGAAGGCATCTTGGGCGGACGCATCGGCATAACCGCCGGGGTCCGTGGCGCTGGCCTTCACCACGCCGATATCCAGGGTCTTGCCGTCCGACTGGCGCATGATCTGGTACAGGGGGCCGTTGTAGGCGGCATAGAGGGCACGGGTGGTACTGTGGGCAGCCACGCAGGGTGCTCCGCCGCGTTCATACACGTCGCACGGTCCTTCCGGGCGCTGGAGTACGGCAAGCTGCTTGCACGCTATGCCTGCCCCCAGAAGAACGAGGCCGGTCAATACTCCAAAAAGGATTTTCTTCATGGTATTCTGGTTTTAGTTACACGCTTATTTGACGGGTTTCAGCCGCAGGACGGCGATGGCGTTTTCCGGGAGGAGGAAGTCGAAATGGTCCTGTACGGGGCCGATGGTCTTGGTGTGCGGGACAACTACGTCATTGTACTTGACGCGGCGGCCGAAGCGGAAGGCCATATTCACCAGGCCGGGACGTTCTCCCGCGCGGGGACCGGCGGCGGGAGCCGCATAGTCCGGATGGCTGGAATAGTAGTTCTGGCTGCCCTGGTTCTTGACGGAGGTGTCGTGCGAGGAAACAAACTCCAGCGAAGCCTCGTAGCGTACGGAATTGCCGATATTCACCGTAAAGACCTTGTCCTCATCTTCCGCATTCACCATCTTGACAAAGATTTCACCGGTCTTTGTGTCTATGGTGGGAGAAGAGTAGAAAGTGTCATCGGCCTCATCCCCGTCCATGGCTTCCGACATTTCGAAGGCGCGGTTGCCGGCCACGGAGAAGAGCTTCTGGTAATAGTAGTTGGTGGAACGCCACATGCCGCGGTTGTCAAACCAGATGAGGTTGGAGTCCCACTTGTTGAAGCCTTTCTTGCAGAAGAGCGGGGCATAGGCGGCCATCACCACCATATCCGAATTGCGCTCCAGGCCGGTCCAGTAGGCCGCCTCGGCCATGGCCGATGAATAGGCGTTGTTGGCGCGGTTGTTGGCGAATTCGCCCACGAATACGCGGGTGGGCTTGCTGCGGTCGTAGGTGTGGCCCTCGGCGCCGCGCTCCTTGCCGGGGTTGTAGCGGTCCCGGTTGGAGTAGAACCAGTCGTCGCCCTTGTAATAGTGTTCGTCCACGATGGTGTCCGGATACTTGGCGTCGATCTGGGCCATGTTGTTGTTGAATTCCCGTCCCGCATCGGCCGCGCCGGCGGTGGAGACGATCACAATCTCCGGATGCTTCTCCTTGATGGCCTTGTACATGATATCGAAGCGCTCCCAGAATTCCGGGCCCTGGTTCTCGTTGCCGATGCCCAGATACTTGAGGTTGAAAGGTGCCGGATGCCCCATTTGGGCCCGCTTGGCGCCCCATTCGGTGGTAATGTCGCCGTTGCAGAACTCGATGAAATCCAGGGCGTCCTTCACGAAGATGCTGTAGAAGCGGTCCCTGTCGGCCTGCGTGTCCAGCGGGGCAATATACTGGTGCCCGGCGAACTGGCAGGTGACGCCGTTGTTCAGCACCGGCAGCGGGGTGGCGCCCAGGCCTTCGGCCATGAGCAGATACTCGTAGAAGCCTATGTACTGCGAAGTCCAGTAGGCCCAGTGGTTGCGGAAGCCAACACGCTCTTCCCGCGGGCCGATGGAGTTCTTCCAGAACACCTGGCCGAAGTAGTTGGTGCCTTCACTGGCGCAGCCGCCCGGGAAGCGCATGAAGGTGGGATGGAGGTCTTCCAGCGCCTCCAGGAGGTCCTTGCGGAAGGGACCGTACTTGCCGTCCTTCCAGAGCTCGGAGGCTTCCGGGACCAGGGTTACGAAGTCCAGCCAGAAGGTGCCCTTCTTATCGGCCACGATGGCCAGGCGGCTGTCCACGCTGCGTTCGGCCTTGAGGATGCCGGTGTACTGCTGCCATTTCTTGCCCAGCTTGGAGATGGTGATTACGTTGGAGTTGGGCTGGCCCTGGGCGTCTTCCAGGTACACGGAGATGGAGCCCTTGTACTTGGGACCCTGCAGGTACAGGCCCAGGTCATAACTGACGCCTTCCTTGGCGGGGATGGAGGCTACCTGCGTGTTGTTGGAGTACAACTGGCCGGGGCCGCGCTTGTACTCGGAGATGCCGTATCCGTTGGCCGCTATGCCGAAGCCGGCACCGGGATCCTGGATGTCGAAGCGCACGCTGTACTGGGCGTAGCGGAGCTCGTCGTCGTACTTGTCGTTGGGGTCGAAATCATAATAGCGCTTGAGCCCGGGGACCAGCGGCTTGTCGGCCACGGCGCGGGCGGTACCTTTGGCGCCCTCTTTGCGGATTACCGTCCAGCCGAAGAAGGTGGTGTCACTCTGGGAGAATTCGTTGGGGCCGGGGGCTTCCGGCACATTATAGGCCTGGAAGGAGTTGTTCTGGATGAGCTGGGCGCAGATGCCGCCGTCCACGCTCTGGTTGATGTCCTCGAAGAAAATGCCGGAAAGGGTGGGGCTGATCTCTATCCCCAGCTTGTCCGGATGCAGGGTGAGGGTGCGCTTCTCCACATCCCTGAAACCCTGCAGCTCCAGCATCTTCCAGGCCATGCGGTAACCCATCAGGCGCATGCCTTCCGTGCTGAAATGGAACTGGTCCCCCGTGCTTTCGCAGCCCAGGGCCGATATCACATAGGCGTTGGGCATCACCTCCGGCAGGTGCGGGAGCACCACCTGGTTGAAGGCAGAGCAGATGCCGTCCTGTTCGGCATACTTGAGCTCGCCGGCCAGGAGCGGGATTTCCGCGGGATCCAGGCCCAGGTCGGCACAGAGGTCGTCGTGGATCTTCTTCACGCGGCCCGGCCACTGGGGGTCGTCCGGGTTGGATTCTCCCTGGTGCAGGAGCATGCCTTTGATTACACCGTACTTCTGCGCCTCGCGGGCGGTCTCCATCAGGCGCTGGTAGGGATTCATGCCGTACTCCTTGGCCATGTTCACCAGCCAGCCGCGGGAGGGATCGGCCGCCTCCATGGCCAGATAATCCGCACAGGCGTCCTTGTCCCAGAGCTCCAGCTTGGCGCCGGCAACGGAAACGTTGATCACTCCCACTCTGTAACAGGTGGGCAGTTCTTCTATCATCTTCCGGCCGAAGAAATCCACCGGGCCCATATTGTTGGTTTCCCGGCAGATGGGCGGAACGGCCGTGTACCAGTGATTCCGCTCACGACCGAAACGGGGCATGTCCACGGCCGCCATGAATTGGAACCGGGGGTCGTTGAAACCCTCGTCCTGCGGGGCCGGACGGGCGCCCGCCTCCATGTTGGACTGGCCGAAGCAAAGATAAATGAAGAAATTGGGGTCCGGCTGCTGCGCTTTTGCACTCAGACAGAGGACTAGCGCCGCCAGGGCAAGGAAGAGTTTTTTGCGTATCATGGTTATAGTGGTTTTCCTTTACAAAAGTAAGAAAAAAACCATAACAACACAAAGGGCCGACCCTCACGGGCCGGCCCCTGCCATCAAAAACAATTAACCAATCTCATATCTATTCCCAACCGGGATTCTGTTTGAGGCCTTCGCCTTTTTCTTCATTCCAGGGATTGAGCTGGATAACGTCGTACGGGAAAGGAAGCAGTTCGTGCTTGCCGCTTACCCAGCCGCCGCCCTTGGCCGCCCATCCGTCATCGTGGAAGTAGATGTGGGCCTTGTGCGGTTTACCGGACGTCTTCTTGCCCTTGGAACCATGTACATAGAACTCATCGTGGAGATAAGGGGTCTCGTCGTGGGCCTTGAATGCCAGGACCTTGGGGGCGTCACCCCAGCGGACCAGATCCCAGAAGCGGGTGCCTTCCCAGGCCATCTCGAACCATTTCTCCTGCTTCACGTTCTCCATGGTGAGGCTGGAATACTCGGGAGCACCGGCACGTTTTGCCACCATGTTCAGGTACTTCAGGCCATCGGGATCGTTGGTCATGGCGCAAGCCTCGGCATAAAGCAGCAGGACCTCCGCGTAACGCATGACGAGGCGATTCTCCTGCGTGACAGTAGAGCTGTTCTGAATCAGATCCGACTGCCAGGGCAGGAACTTCAGGAAGTAGTAACCATAGTTGGCGTAGGTCTCGTCGTACTTCTCGCAGTTGAGGCCGCGGCGGAAGTCCTTCAGCTTCTCCTCAGTGGTCATATCGGCATCGGCCTTGTACTGCACTTTGACCTTCTTGCCGTTTTCGTCGGGTACGCTCGCCTCAGAGGCCTCCAGCGGGTATTCGTATTCGGTGAGGAACTCTTCATAGGAAACGAACCAGGCCTTGCGGCGGGCCGAATTGGGCTCGTGGGCCATGATGGCGTCCATGAACGGCTTGGTGGGACTTACGTTGTTGCCCCAGCCGTCACCGGCCTGGATGAGCACGGAAGGATACTTCTTGATGTTACGGAGGAACAGGGCCTGATTGCGCTGATAGTGATACTGGGCAAAGGAGTACTTGCTGATATTTTCGTTATCTACGAAATTACCTTCCAGGATCTTCTCCTCGTTGCCGTCGCCGGCCATGTGGAACATCTCCCAGATCTTTTCGGTGGGAACCAGGTCGTAGTTACCGGAGTCGATGACCTTCTTGAGGCTTTCCTTGGCGCCAGCCCAGTCCTTGTTGAAGACCTGGGCCTTGCCCAGGAAGGCGTAAGCAGCACCCGAAGTGACTTTGAAGGTGCCGGCCTTGTCGTTCTTGCCCTTGCGGGATTCAAGATTGGGGATGGCTTCCTTGAACTCCTTGATGCACCAGTCCATCAGGACCTGATGGTCGCAGTTGGTGGGACGGGCGTCACCGGCAAGCACATGCTCCACCAGCGGCGGGGTGCCCCAGAAGACGGCAGCGGTAAAGTGTGCCCAGGCGCGAAGCGTGCGGGCCTCGGCCACGCATCTCTTCTTAACGTCAGAATCGCACAGTTCGCCGTCCTCGCCCCAGAAATTGTCAATGACCAGGTTGCACTTGTAGATAAGCGAATACAGGCCTTTATAGATAACGCGGATGTGGGGGATGGTGCTGTCGTAGGTGTTACGGAACTCGTTCATGTCCTGTGCACCGGAGCTGGAACCATCCTTTTTACCGCCGCCCCAATAGAGCTCGTCGCCGCAGGCGTTCACAACCACGTTCCAAGCCGGGTTGTTACTGCCCTGTGCGCTGAATATGCCGATGAATGAGGTGTAAGCCGCCGTCATGGCCGACTGGGCATCCTCGTCGGTCTTGTAGAAATCCTCATAGGCGATTACGCCTTTCTGCTGGATGTCCAGAAGTTCCGGGTTGCACGAAGTGGTGGTGAGCACCGCCAGTGCAGCAGATAAACCCAAAATGATATACTTTTTCATAATGTCGTCAGATTAGAAGGTGAGGTTGACACCGAACATGAGTTTCTTGGCGTTCGGGTAAGAACCCTTGTCCAGACCCATACCACTGGTGGAGCCGGTGGAAGCAGTCTCCGGGTCGAAGCCGGGATACTTGGTGAACACGAACCAGTCGTCCATGGAGGCAAAGACGCGCAGGTCGCTGATGAAGATCTTCTTGAGCCACTTCTTAGGCAGGGTGTAACCCAACTGGATCTGCTTGATCTTGAAGTAGTCGCCCTTGAACACAACGGCGGAGGAGCTCCAGAATTCCTTGCTGTTCCACATATTCTCAATCTTGGGGATGGACTTGCCGGATTCCTCATAGAAATAGGTGAGAGCGTTGATGTTCATGTGGTCCACACGGTACACGCAAGGCATCAGCTGATGGCCGGCGGCACCGGTGCCGAAGAGGGTGAAGTCAAGACCCTTCCAGTCCATATGGATGGTGAGACCGTAGGAGAGACTGGGGAGGGCACTGCCCATGTAGCCCATATCGGCATCCACGGGAGCGGTGGTGGTGGAAACTACGCCGTTCTCGTCCGGAGCGGTATAGTACAGGGCCTTGCCGTCCTCCGCGTTGATACCAGCGTACTGGTAGCCGTGGAAGTACCACACCGGGTAGCCTTCCTGGAACCTGGTGTAGAATTTCATGTTACCGAAGCTGGAACCCTTCTGGTAGCCGACAGTGGGCTCCAGATAGGTGACCTTGTTCTTGAGGGTGGACAGGTTGCCGTTGATGCTGTAGTGGAAGTCGCCGATGTTGTCCTGCCAGCCCAGCTCGAATTCCCAACCGTGGTTGTTCACGGAACCGGCATTCACCGTGGTGGAGGAGATACCCACTTCAGCCACCGGGGAGATGTTCACCAGCAGGCCTTCCGTGTCCTTGTTATACCAGTCCACACCCAGGGTGAGGCGGTTGTTGAACAGGCGCAGGTCCATACCCACATCCGTCTGCTTGGAAGTTTCCCAGGTCAGGTCCGGATTGGCCAGGCCGTCCGGCTGGGAACCCAGCGAGAGGGTGTTGTCCTCGCCGTACTGATACTTCTGGCTGTTATAGGAGATGGAGGTGGAATAAGGATAGCCGGACAGCACGGAGATGTTACCGTTGATACCCCAGGAAGCGCGGAACTTCAGGAAGCTCAGGATGTCACGGCTGATGTTGTCCTTGATGAAGCTTTCATTGGACACCGTCCAACCGGCCGATACCGAAGGGAAGTAGCCCCAACGGTTCTTCGGGGACAGCTTGGAGGAGTCGAAAGCATCGGCACGGAAGTTAGTCTGCAGGCTATAGCGGCTGTCGAAGGTGTAAGTGAGACGGCCGAAATAGGAGATCTGCGAGCTCTGGCTGGGGGAACCGCCGGAGATGCCCTTGGTGCCGGAACCGTTGTCCTGGGTGAGGTAACGGAAGTTCTCGGCATAGCCCTTCAGCGGATCTTCACCTTCCAGGCTGCCACCCACGCTGCGGCTGTCGTTGAAGGTATAGGACATACCGGCCATGGCGCCGATAGCGTGCTTCTTGCCCAGGGTCACATTATAGTTGGCGAAGTTCTCCCACTGATAGTAGTAACTCTGAGAAGACGTTGCGCTGATCTTATAGACTGCGGAATAGTTCTTGGCATTCGCATAGAACGGCTCCTCGAAATTGCTGTCGTAGGACTGCTTGATGCGGTAGCCCAGACGGGAGGTGAATACGAAGCCCTTGAACGGGGTGAAGTTGGCGTACACGGTACCGCGTACCTGCCAGCCCTCTTCCTTCTTCTGGTTGCGGTCACGGTAGATGAGCGGGTTCACACCGTCACCTTCCAGGATCTTGGATACGGCATAGTACCAACCCGGATGCTCTGCCGGACCGTACACTTTCTGCTTACCGGCGTCGATGGCGTCCTTCATGCCCAGGGGCAGTTCATCGTAGGACTCGAAATAAACGGGAGTGAGCGGGTCGATGATGAGGGTACCCAGCAGACCGGCGCTGCTGCCGGCATACTCGGAATGCTCACCGATCTTCTGCTGTTCACGGCGTTCGATGGAGGTGTTGGTACCCACGGTGAACCAGGACTTGATCTTGTAGTCGGCATTGATCTGAGCGGTGAAACGCTTGAAAGTATCGGTATTTCCACGGGCCATACCGTCTTCGTCCACATAGTTGAGGGACAGGAAGTAGGAGCCGCGGTCGTTACCGCCCTGGGCGCCCACGGTGTGGCTGTGGGTGATACCGGTCCCGTACAGGACGTCGGCCCAGTTGGTGTCCGTCACGCCGTCCCATACGCCGGTGGCGATCATGGTCTCGGTGTCGGGCTGCTGGCCGGCCTGCTGCTGCCAGTCAATGTACTGCAGGGCGTTCATCACCTGGGCATGGTGACCCAGCTGAGCCAGCGTAATCTTGTAGTTGTAGAAGATGTTGCCGTCCTTGTCCTTGGTCTTGGAGCCGTTCTTGGTGGTGATGAGCACAACGCCGTTGCCGGCCTGCGCACCGTAGATGGCAGCCGATGCCGCATCCTTCAACACCTCCATGGACTCGATCATGGAAGGATCCAGGTAGTCGATCTTGTCCACCTTAAGGCCGTCCACGATCAGGAGCGGTCCCAGGCCGGAGCCGCTGTTGGAGGAGATACCGCGGACGCGGATGGAAGAACCCTCACCAGGTGCACCGGAGTCGTTGAAAATCTGCACACCGGCGGCCTTGCCCTGCAGGGCGGCTGCGGCGTCCGAGGTGGAACGGTTGGCCAGTTCGGCCTCACGGACCGATGCTACGGAACCGGTGAGGTCACTCTTACGCTGGACACCGTAACCCACGACAACCGTCTCTTCCAGCATCTCGTTGTCCTCTTCCAAAACGATGTTGAAAGTGGTCTGGTTACCCACGGTGATAGTCTGGCTAACATAGCCGATGCTTTCCACCAGGAGATTGGCGCCCGAGGGAATGCTCAGGGTAAAGGCACCGTCCAGGTCGGTGGCCGTACCAATCTTCGTGTTGCCCACCACCGTGACTGCTGCGCCGATAACCGGTTGTCCGCCGATATCGACTACAGTGCCTTTGACGGTACGATTCTGCGCAAGGGCTTGTGTTCCCCCGCACACAGCGGTGAATATCACGGAGACAATCACAGCTTTAATCAGTCTTTTAAGCATAGAATTAAATGGTTAGTTAAATGATTAGGAAATAAATGAGGTTATTTATATTCTTTTTCTGCTCTCCCGGTATTCGGAAGGACTGAGTGCAAATTTCTGGGCAAAGGTCCGGGCGAAGCTCCGGCGGGAAGTGAAGCCGGATGCCTGGGCGATATCTTCAATATTGGTTTCGGGCGTTTCTGTAAGCAGCTTGCAGGCAAGGTCCAGGCGACAGTCGGCCACAAAGGCAGGAAGGGAGGTGCCGGCCGATGAGAACGCTGCGCCCACCCGGTCCTTGGAAATGCCGTATTTATCTACCAGCACCTGTCTGGAGAAGCGCGGATCCAGGAACATGCGCTCCTGTACGATGGCTTCGGAGAGGAAGTTGTAGAGCTCCGATGCGTCCAGGGATTCCAGGCTGTGCCGCCTGGCTTCCTCCGACGCGGCCAGGATTTCCGCCGCGCGTTCCTTATACATAAGGGTCTGGGCAATCTGCTCCGAGAGGACCTTGTTTTTCTTTTTCATCTCCCGCCGCTGACAGGCATTGAAGACAAAGAGGGCCAGCAGGGCCAGCAAGATAATGATGGCGATCATGAGGATGGCTTTCTGCCGGGCCAGTTTCTTTTCGGCATCCCTGCGGGCCAGAGCTTCTTCCTGCACCTTGTAGAGGGTGGCGTACTGGGCGGCGTCGGAACGGGCCTTCTGGCTTTGGAGCGCTATCCTAAGCTTATTGTGACGATGAAGGTACTCAAGGCTTTCCCGGTACTGGCCGCGGAGCCGGGCATATTCGGACCGCATCTTGAGCACCTCCGCATAGTTCACGTGAAGGGTATCGGTCCCCCAGCTCTCACAGAAGGCATCCAGATCTTTCTGCATCCTGTCATAGTCGCCCATGGCCAGATAGGCCGATGCGATGACCCTGCGCCGGGAAAGGACCTTGCTGCTGCTGGTGGTTTCAAATTTCTGCGCGTTGCGGCGGGCTTCGGCCAGATTGCCGCTCATCGCATGCCCCAGCGCCAGATAGGAGTAGGCGGCCGCCTTCTTAAAGTCTATAAACTGGTCCCGTCGATCCGAAGGAGCATCCCCGTAGTTCTCCGGATGTTCCTCATAGTCGCTCACGCCGTTGAGCATGGCCGAGGCGGAGGCCACCATGGCAGCGGGGTTGTTACAGTCCTGATAATAGTGGATAAGGGCCTTGTGGGCATCCAGGAAGCCGTCCAGCGCATCCCGGGTCTTGATGGCGGAGAGTCCTTCTATGGCCTCGTTGATCATGGGGACGCCCTCATCGGCCTGTCCCAGGCTGATGAGCACATCGGCTTCGTCCACCCGCATGCGCAGCTCATCGGCCAGATCTCCCTTCTCGTGATAGATGGAGGCGAGCTCCTGGGCAAGGCGGGAACGCTCCGGCAGCACATCGGCCTGCACATAATAATTATGGAGGAGTTCCTTTAACAGGAGGAAATCCCGGGGGCTGGTCTGGGGATCCTCCAGCACGGGTTCTATCTGAAGCGGCAGTTCTTTCCGCTTTGTGTCGTCCAACAAGTATATGCAACCACGGAGATAGACGGCCCGGGCCGGCGAAATATTACCCACTATGAGGGCCGAGTCTATCAGTTCCAGGGAACGCTCCGGTTCCGTCTGATAATGGGCCATGGCCCGCTCCACCGTATAAAGGGAGTCTGCCGGAATAGAGGAGACGGCAGCGGCGAAAAGGGCGGTTAAGCTTAATATAATGTGGCTTAGAATCACCTGTATTGGCTATTTGCGTGGTTTATGCATGACAAAGATAATGATTCAAAACAAAATGTCCCACCCTTCGCAAGGACAAAATGTCCCATCGAGGGGACAATTTGTCGGAACAGCTTTTCGGCCCGGTCAAACGCCTCAAAAACGAAGTTCGGCAGCAAAAATCGCTTTTTGCCGCCGAACCGTTTCAGGCTGAAAAAATCAGAATCCGCCAGGGCCGCCAAAGCCACCGCCGGGGCCGCCGAAGCCGCCACCAGGGCCACCCATGCCGCCGCCGGGACCTCCGAAGCCGCCGCCAGGGCCGCCCATACCGCCCTGATACTGGCGCTCACGGGCCTGACGTTCGCGGTCTTCCCGTTTACGGTCTTTGTTATAGGCCTTGTACTGATCCTTGTCCAGGATGTCTTTCATGGCCTTGTCAAATTCCTTCTGGGCCTTGTTGCGGTCTTGCCGGAGCTCTTCCATCTGCTGCATACGCTCCTGCATCTGAGTGAACATTTCCCGGCGCTGGGCTTCGGTCATATTCTGGAAGTCCGGGCGCTCACCATCCTGTTCACCGAAGGAAGGCATCTTCATATTCAGGCGGGAAACCAGGCTTTCCAGGATGGGCCGGATCTTCTCCTCCTGCTCTACGGTGATGTCGTAGTTGTCAATAAGGTAATTGATCTTGTTGGCAATGTAGGCGCTGTCGGTCACCTGTTCCGGCATCTGGAACTGGGGGGCCTGCCCGTTACCGCCAGGGTATCCGCCACCGGGATAACCGCCGCCGGGATAGCCGCCGGGCTGGGCCTGCAGATTGGCGGCGCACAGCATCATGGCTGCCGCTGCCCAAACAAAAATCTTTTTCATATGTGACACAATTTAAAAGGTTTTAACCATCTCAAACATCACCTTAGACACCTAAAGGGCCTTTTAGTTTAACCACGGGGACAAAAAAGCCGCCCTTTCCGCGCTCCAGGAAGTTTCCTGCCACATGGCGTGGCCGCAGGTGGGGACACAGAAGAAGCGCCTTTCCTCCGTGCCTAAATTGTTATAGATGGAAAAATTGGTATGCGGCGGGCAGGTGGGATCCTGCAGGCCGAAAGCCATATAGACGGGACAGTTGATCCGGGAAGCGAAATTCTTTACATCGAAATAGGACAGCATGGTGAACAGTTCCTCCCGGTCCAGGCCTTCGGCATCGGAGGTTTCCAGCACCTCGTGCACGGGCCACCACACTATGCGGGCATAGTCCCGGTAATCGCCCAGGAAAGGAACGGCGGGAGCGATGGCCTTGATGCGGCTGTCCAGCGCGGCCGATATAAAGGTGAAGGCGCCGCCCTGGCTTTCGCCCGAAGCCACCAGGCGCTCCGGATCGGCCTTTTCCATGGAGGCGGCAAAATCCACGGCGCGCTTTACATCGGCGAACGCGCCTCTATAATAGAAGGTCTCCTTGCTGGAGAGGCCACGGTCTATCCAGCGGTCCTGGCCGTTTTTGAAGATGCCCTGGTCCCTCACGCTCACCAGGAAGTCTATCTGCTCCGGCGCGGCGGAAGGGTCAAAGTAATAAGGTTCCGCGCCATAACCCATGTACTGGATGTGCACGGGATATTTCCCCTCGGCCACGGGGATGGAAACGATGCCGCCCGCCACGGCGCCGCCCAAGGAGGTATACCGGACCTGGTAGCAGGTGCGGAGCTCGTTGGAGTACTCCGGCATCAGCGTGTATTCCGGCTCCAGGGGGATGGCCGATAATTCCGTGAGCGTCTGCGTCCAGAAGGCATCGAAGTCCGGCTGGGCGTCGGAGGGAGAAAGGACCTTGTCGGGCCGGACGCCTATGTTGAAGCGGACGGAATCCCTGATGCGCACCTCATAGAAGCCGGGTTCCAGCGCCCCCAACTTGATTTTGAATGTACTGTCCGGCGCAATAGTAATCTGCTGATTCAGGATTACTTCCGGCTTCTCATCCATCAGGGAAAGGTCTTTCACCAGATGGAAACTGGCCGGCCCGGGAGCGGCCTCTACTTTGGTAATTAAGGTATAGGGGGCCTTGCCCAGGAACAGCCAGCCCAGGTCCGGCTCACTCACGCCGGTGGCGGGTTCCGTGTGACGGGAGCAGGCCAGGAGAGCCAAAAGGCCCAGCAGGGAGAAGAATAATCTACGCATATCGTTAGTTTTCCCAAAGATACAACTTTGGAGCGGTTTAATAGGGGGAAATTTGGTTTTTATGAAAGAAATAGCTACTTTTACAAAGTTTTTCAGCAAGTAAGGTATTAAAAAATAGTGTACAAACCATTTAACAACTAACTTTATTATGAAAAAAATCATTGCTATTCTTGCCGTTGCCATCATTGGCATGAGCATGGCCGTCAAGGCTAACGCTATCGAGGATCAGTGGTCCAAGGGCACCATGGTAGCCTCCGTCCTGGGCGGTATCGACCCGTTCTATGGCCACCTCGCTTTCGGTGGCATCGGTGCATTCGACTATGTACTGGTGGACAGCTGGTGGAAAGGTCACTTCACCATTGGTGGTCAGGTGGGCTTCGAGGCCAACAAGTATTGGAAGACCCTCAGCGCCGCTCCCCGTGTAACTTACGGTCTCAACATCACGGAGAAATTTGAGGTTCACGTAGGTTTCGCCGCCGGTTACTATCACGACTTTGGTAGCTACTATAGCTATCGCGGCTTCTATTCCAACGAGTTCGTGGGTATGCACTTCTCCTTCAGCGACAGCATGGCTTTCACCGCACAGGTTGGTTACGCTGCCTACAGCCCCACCGTTACCGCTGGTGTTTCTTTCCGCTTCTAAGAGATAGCACACTGCTATAAATCATCTGCCCGCAGCTCATCCTGCGGGCAGATTTTTTTGTATCTTTGCACAAGCACAGTATATTGACCCTATGAGATTTACCTTCCGCCTTTTGCTGGTCGGCCTGCTGGCTGTGTCGTGCCAGTGCAGACAGGACCATTATACGGTTCTCATTTCTTTGGACGGAAACCGATGGGACTATCCGGACTACTACGACATGCCCTTTTTTGACTCGCTGGCCACGGTGGGAGTGAAGGCGCGGATGGAACCGTCCTTCCCCTCTTCCACCTTCCCCAATCACTATACCATGGCAACGGGCCTTGTTCCGGACCATAATGGACTGGTGAACAATAGTTTCTGGAATCCGGAAACCCAGCACGGCTATGCCATAGGAGACCAGGAATCGCGCTACGACCCCCGCTATTATCTGGGAGAACCCGTGTGGCAGACCGCCCAGAAGCAGGGGGTGAAGACCGGCGTTATCTACTGGGTGGGATCGGACATTCCCATCAATGGCGTCTATCCCACTTATTACAGGAAATGGGATGAGGAACCCCATTGGACTTTCGAGGAGCGCTGCGACGAAATTGTACGGCTCCTGAGCCTGCCCAAGGAGGAGCGCCCCCGGCTGGTCATGGGCTATTTTGACGAACCGGACCATCAGGGCCACGTTAACGGCCCCATCGCCCCGGAAACCAAGGCGATGGCAGAACAGATGGACAGCCTGATGCATGATCTGTACCTGCGCCTGAAGAAACTGCCCATCGGCAAGGATATCAACTTTATAGTGGCGGGAGACCATGGCATGACGGAGATTTCCCCGGAACGCTTCGTGGCCTGGTACGACGTGGTGCCGCAGGAATGGGTAGAACGGATGTCCGGCACCCTTCCCACCAGCATCTGGGTAAAGGAGGGCTATGTGGACAGCCTCTACAACCGCCTCCGCGGCTTAGAGCACATGAGCGTTTGGCGGCATGGGGAAGTGCCGGAACAGCTTTGCTATGGAACTTCCAACCGTCTGGGGCAGATACTGGTGAGCCCGGACCTGGGCTGGCAGTTCAACTTCGCCCCGTCCCGCAATAAGGGAACCCATGGCTTCGACTGCAAGGAAACGGACATGATGGTGGCCTTCCGGGCGGTGGGTCCGGATTTCAAAAAAGGGTATGAGGCTCCGTTCACCCAGGGGGAACAATCATCCTTCCGGAACATAGATCTGTATCCCCTGATCTGCAAACTGCTGGGCGTGAAACCCGCTCCCGTGGACGGAAAGTTGGAGAGGATTCAGAATATCCTTAAATAATTCACTATATTTGTAAGACCTAATAACCTTTCTGAATATGAGACTTGACGGAAGGCGCGAAAGCACCAATGTAGAAGACCGCCGCGGAATGAGCGGCGGCAAGGCTGCCGGCCTGGGAATTGGCGGCATTGCCATCGTGGCCATTATCACCCTTTTGATGGGCGGCAACCTGGGTGACGTGTTCCAGAACGTCCAGAACAGCGGCGGCCTGGGCTTCAACACGGAAAGCAGCTATGAGTCCACGCCGGAATATGAAGAGCTGGCCAGCTTCTCCAAAAAGATCCTGGCCCTCACAGAGGATGTGTGGACCCCTTATTTCAAGCAGAATGGCCTGGGGACTTACCGCAATCCCACCCTGGTGCTGTATTCCGGCGCCACCGCAACGGCCTGCGGCACCGGCCAGGCAGCCATGGGTCCGTTCTACTGCTCCGGAGATGAGAAACTATACATAGACCTCAGCTTCTTCGCCACCATGAAGCAGCAGCTGGGGGCCGACGGAGACTTTGCCTATGCCTATGTGATTGCCCATGAGGTGGGCCACCACGTCCAGAACCTGCTGGGCACCCTGGGCCAGGCCCACCAGCAGATGGCCCGGATGAACAAGACGGACTCCAACCGCATGAGCGTGCGCATCGAACTCCAGGCCGACTGCTATGCCGGCGTCTGGGCCCATTACATCGACGAGGTCCTGGACGATGACGACCTGATGGAGGCCATCAAGTGCGCCCAGGTAATTGGCGACGACTACCTGCAGAAGAAGGCTCAGGGCTATGCTGTGGAGGAATCCTTCACCCACGGCACCGCCGCCCAGCGTATGCGCTGGCTCAAGAAGGGCATGACCTCCGGCGACCATCGGCAGGGCAACACCTTCTCCCTGGCCGACAACCAGCTTTAATGGGCTAAGCCCCCTACCATTGTAGCCAGCTGTCCGCCAAGGCCGATGCTATAACCTTCGGAGCGGAAGAATACGCGGTTGAAACTGTCGGCCAGGAGCACCAGCGGCAAGCTGTCCGATACAATCCCTTCCGTATCTACACCAGACTGAACCGTGGACGGGAGCCGGCCATACCGGCCCTCGTCCATTTCCTTTTGCAGGCGGGAAAGCGCGTCCTCATCCCGGCAGAGCAGGAGAATGGGGCGTCCCCACTGCTCCAAGGCGTCCCGGGCGGCCGCCAGATCCCGGAGGAAATGGTTCGTGGGCTCTTTCCCGGGGTCCAGCACTGCCAGGACAAAGAAGCCGCGGCCCGTGCGGGAAAGGAAAGGATCGGCATTGAAAGAGCCGATGACGGGAAGGGCTCCCTCAGGCTCGTCTATGCGCAGCTCCACCGTAGTGGTTTCATCGGCCGGAAGGGTGAAGAAAGCCATGGAAACGGGCACTGAGCCGTCTGCAAGGCGGTTTCCGGAGACCAGAAGGTATTCCCCGGCATCCAGCGGATAGCCCTCCTTGAATACGTGCTCCCAGTCCACGCCGCCGCCCATGTCCACCTCTCCTTCGTCAAAGGACAACAGCCGCGGCCGGCCGTTTTCCAGCTTGGAAAGCGTAAAGTGGCTGTAATACTTGGGATTGCCGATGCTCCTGGTGGGCGTGTATGTTAACCGCAGGGTGCCCTTCGGGCTTGACACGGCCGGCTCCGACCGGTCCTCCCCCGCCGTGAAGCGCACATCCAGCCACTCTCCGTCCTGCTTATACTGCACCTTGCCGGTGACGGGGTCTTTCCGGGCCTCCATACCCATGGCGCGGGCGGCCGATACAAAGAAAATGTCCCGGGAACGGGGGCTGGCCACCCGGCTTCCGTACACGCCGGCCGGGGACATGGGGATGTTCCAGGCCTTGGGATTATCGTCTACCGTTATGTTATCCTGCACCCATTGCAGCAGCTCCAGCGGCGTACTTACGGGCAGCGGATGCTCCCGGAAGAAGCCGTAGAAAGGTGTAAGGAATTCGTCCTCCACCCGGGCGCCCAGGAAGTTATCGGCCGAATAATAATCCTCCAGGATCTCCGGAGTTATATCCTGCAGGTCTTTGGTACTGAGGGCGGCCAGCACCTGTTCCACCCGCTCCCGGTTTTCCTTCTGCCGGAAAGCCTGGATGGTGCGCCAGTTTCCGCGGGCGCGGTCTCCGGCGGGGAAAGTGGCTTCGTAGGCGTGGCGGAGGGAATCTTCCTGGGCAAAGCGCTTGTTGTTCTCTGCTCGTTGCTCCGGCGTAACTTCCGGAAGGTTAGCCGTTTCCGGAGGAGGAACTATGGTAAGGGATTCTTCGCTACGCTCAGAGTGACCGTTTGAACCAGAATGACAGTTTAAAGTGATACCCACATCGGCGTCCTGGCCGAAGGAGACTTTCGCATAGCCGAAGGCTCCGTCCAGGGAGGCCCAGACCAGCATGTCGCCCAGGCCGGCGCTCAGGAAGGTGCGGCCTTCGGCATCGGCATACTTGGTAACGGCGGGGTAGAATTCCGCATAATTGTAGATGCAGAAGTCCACGCGGGCGCCGCTGGCGGGCGTTCCGTCGGGCAGCAACAGCCGGAAATGGACCAGGGCGGTACGGGCATAATTGTCAATCAGGTTCACCTCCGTGTAGTTGGGGCTTTCCAGCACCACTTCCTCCGGCCCGTCGTACTTGCCGAATACCTTGGTGTGCATGAGCATCGCGCGGGAGGCGGGGGCGTTGAACCAGCCCAGGTCCAGCACCGGCTCCGGCTCGCAGGCGCCCAGGAAATGCCACTGCCCGTCGGCCCAGGCTTCCACCCAGGCGTGGTTGTCGTCCGTGTGCGCCCAGCGCGGGGTGTACACCTGCCGGGCGGGAATGCCCACGCTCCGGAGCGCCGTCACAGTGAAGGTGGATTCCTCCCCGCATCGGCCCAGGGTGTTATTGACCAGATTCAGCGGCGACATGGTGCGGGCGTCCGAAGGCTGGTAAGTCACCTTTTCGTGGCACCAGTGGTTCACCTCCAGGATGGCTTCCTGCATGCTTTTCCCCTGCACGCGCGGCTTCAGCTCCCGGTAAAACACTGTGCGGGCGCTGTCCAGGCTCTCATTGTTCACCCTGAGCGGCAGCACGAAGTGGCGGAATTCCCGCTCCGGCACGCCCCAGGAAAGCTCTTCGCGCACCCGCAGGCTTTGCCGGACGCTCCGGAGGTAAAACTCCGGACTGTAGTCCGTCACATCGGCCGCCGGCATATACGCATACAGGAAGTCCAGCGCCTCCCTTTCCCGGGCCGATATTCCCTCCGGCAGCGCCATGAACGGCTTCAGGGCGCCGCCGTCGGCCTCCTGCCGGGCCTGGAAATCTTTGTGGTACGGGCTGCCGGCGCAGGAGAGCAGCGCCAGCAAGGTGAGGGTTTTGAGTAAGGTCTTCATATTCAGTTCTTTACTGAATTACCCTGCTGTACTTTGACGGCAGGGTAATTACATAAACTATTGTTACATAACCGTTTACCGAAAACGGCTACCAGTCCGTGTGGAGTACAGGCGGTGGCAGCGGCGGCATGATGCGCGGCATCACCGGATCCTCTTCACCCATGACGGGGCTGCTCACAACATCCCGCACCGGGTCGATGGGAACATCCTTGGCCCAGAAAGTTGCTTCGTCAAAGGATGCCCCGGCCAGGGTCATGATGCGCTTCACGATGAGCTCCCGCTGGAAGGTGGAGAAGTAGAAACGGTTATCGATCATACAACTCACCCGTTCGCTGCGCCAGCGGTAAAGGAGAGAATTGTCTCCTCCCTGATACACGCCGATGCGGTTATAGAGAGGATTGGAGGCCACCAGGGTAGCTTTTTTGTCCAGCAGGTGCTGCCATCCTTCTTTAATATATTCTGCTCCAGCCCCGGGATTGTCATATCCGGGATTTGAATAGGTGGCGGAAACATTCAAACCGAAAGGCACGCCATAATAGGGCGGGTTGTCCCAACGGTGTGACGAGATATATGATACTGCACTTTTATAGCTATTATACCAATACTCATCTGCCAGTTTGGAAAAACAGTGGCCGCCAAATTCATGAACCATGGTGTTAAGCCAGTTTCCTGCGCTGCTTCCCACTTCCGCACGCCTTTCGTCAGATGTAGACACATAGCCGGCAGCAGGGTCGGAATCACTGGCCGCTTCCATAGAGGGATACGACCATGCCAAACGTCCGCCATTTTCCGTGTAAGGGGCCATGCAATAGCCAAAGCCCGAAGAACTGGAATGGCAGATTCCGCCATAACGGGAATCGTTGATGATCATAAGGATGGGTACCTCGTTGATGGTATGGGTCGCATCCAGGATATCGGGGCAGTTTGCATTTACAAAATCCCGGATCTTTGTTTCATTGGCGGCCATGTCGCCGTAATTGCTCGAACCCGCTCCCCACTTGGACTCGAAATAGCAGTCCACCGGTGTTGTGACTGTGCCGTTGCCGTCCGTAATGTTGGCCCCGGACGCATTGGAGGCCACCTTCATGATATACACATTGAAGTACTCCTTGTAGCTCTTGAACGGCTCCACGTTAAAGAGCGTATTCATGGCCGATTTGGCCAGCATCTCGTACTTGCTCATTTCGGCCGATGTGAAGCCGTCCGGAATAACCGCGATGGTCACCGGCTTGGGCGCACCGGCTGTGGCCGACATGAACGTGATGGTGCTCATATCCGGAACCGGCGGATCTGAGAGTGCACTCCCGAGTGCAATGGTGCCCAAATCCGAAATCTCACCCTGGGCAAATGTAACCGTCTTGGAGGCAATCTTGGTGGTGGTATGTCCCAGTCCGTCCGAGAAGACCAAAGAGAGGCCTGTCTGAACGCCGGGAATAACGGCAAAATAATACCAGGTGTCCGGTGCAAAAGTTCCGTTAAGGGTAATGGATGTATAGCGTTCCCCTCCAAAGTTTTTAGTAATTGAAATAGCCGGAACACCCTCTGAATTGGGCATGATAATGAATTCTCCGGCAATGGGAGTGGCGCCGCAAAGCGTCACCGACTTGACAGCGGCGGCGGCAGACCCGGACATTTTAAACCGGACCAGACCTACGATATTCTTGAACGTCAAATTGTCTGACTGGCTGATGGAGCGGGCATAAGAATAGATATATTCATCTTTCACTTTCCCCGCAACGGCGTCCTGCGTGTTCGGCAGGGTCAAGCCAAAAAATACGCCATTATCGTCATGACCCAACTGAGGGCTGCTGCTTCCGGGAGCGAAAATACTGTGCTGGGGAGAAGGCGACACAACGCTTCCTGTTGTAAAAACGGCCTTTTCTCCTCCACCGCTTGTCGTATAGGTAGCAAAACGGAAAATGCTGCCGTCATAGCCATACATTTCAAAACTGTCTCCTGCAGACCAGACAACCTTGGCAAAATTATCGGCCCCGTTCATCTCCATATAGGATTTGGTTGGGCTGAAGAAGCCCGCTTCCAGCGTGCTGGTTTCCCCGGCAACGGTTTTCATATAAGGGGTCTGGTCTATGGCCGTCCAGGGATCGATCATCGTTGGACGCTCCTGTTCCGGAGTCTCTACCGTAACTTCCTTGGCGCAGGAAAGCACCATCAGCGGAACAACCGCCAGCAAAGCAAATAAAGCATTCTTTTTCATAGCGCGTTCCAATTAAAAGTTAAACAGGGGCGGAGCAAATCCCGGATCTACCGGATTCACGGGGAATCCCTCATTGCTGGCAGTGAGTACGCTGTTCTCTGCAGAGAGCAGCAGTACCTGCACATCAGGCTCTAGATAGGTTTGTTTCATAACTAATATGGGCTAGTTCTACAAACATACAAAAAATCTTTCAAAGTCGGTCCGTTTTTACTATTTTTGTAGATAGCATAACTACCTAACCATGAATAGAACACTTCTCCTTGCTTTTTTGGCATCCCTGTTCTGTGTCTTTTCCTGTACGGAAGTATCGCCCGAGATCACTATCCCGCAAGATACGTATTCCATCGATGCGGACGGCGGCGAGTTGTCCCTGCAGATGTCCTCCAACGTAAGTCTGGCCCTCCGCCCTTCCGTGGACTGGATCAAGATCGTGGCCGTTTCGGACGGCTCCTGCCTTGTCCGGGTATCGGCCAATCCGGATTACAATTCGCGTACGGGAAGCATCGTATTTACGCATGCGGAGAGTTCCCTCTCCAAGGAAATATACATTCAGCAGGGGGAACAGATCGGCCTGGTTACCAAAAGCGACAACTATGACCTGGACTATACCGGGCAGACATTCAGCCTCCCGGTTTCCAGCAACGCGGAGCTCACGGTAAGCGTATCGGCCGACTGGATCCATCCCGCCAAAACCAAGGGCCTGGAAGAACATACCCTATCTTTCCAGATTGACGAAAACCTGGGCAAGGAGAGCCGGACGGCCGAAATCCTTCTTTCCGCCGGGAACAAGACCCGGCGCGTAAGCGTAGTGCAGAAGGCAACCAAGTCGGTCCCGGACACCTGGGAGGAAATCCGGGAATCGGAGAAAATGGCCAGCGAAGTGGCCCAGTCGGTGCAGACCATCCTGGCCAGCCATTCCGAGGACACGCCGGCCACAACCCTTGCGGCCGAGATTGAAAAACTGCCGCAGGTAATTTCTTCCTCTGCCGACCAGGAAGGAGAGAATATCCGTCTGATGAAAAGGGACAGCACCTTCACGACGGTGGTCCTGCATCCGGAGAAATACGGGATCGATCCCACGAAACTCAAAGCCACCACAAATAGCAAAGCCCGCCCCAGGGCAGCGGAAAAACCCGGTTTAAGGTCTGACAAGCAGCCGCGGCAGAAGGTCCTGCTACTGGCACCCTATCAATCCTCCTATGTGGTTGACAACACGGATTATGGCAACCGTAACATAGATTACAAATCGCTGAAAAAACAGTTCAACGATTTAAATATCAGCTTTAACTACTATCTGGACAGCGATGCCGACCTGGACAAATTCAGGGCCGACACAATGGCAAAGTACGATTTGGTACTTATCCGCACGCACGGCGGTTCCTGGATATTCAACAAGGATCAATCCTATACGGTGTGTTCCACCGGACAGAACTATCAGGAATTCCCGGAAGATTTCGATCCCAAGCTGTTCAGTACGTTGGAGACCGAAATCATGGCCCATTCGTCCATTCACAGATACGTAATTACCGCAGCCTGGCTTGAGGCAACCTCCCAGAATATCGGATTTCCGTCAACCATCATTTATAACGGCAGTTGCGAAAGCAACGTGAATTCCGACTTCAGCGATTTCTTTACGCGGAAAGGCGCCGCCGCCTATTCCGGTTTTTCAGATGAGGTCCATTATAAGTATTCCAATGCGGTCTTATACTCCCTCTGCCGTTCTTTCTGTATGGGCATGACAGTACTGGACGCCTTCGAATACATCAAGCGGGATTCGGAGCTGATGACCAGCGAAATACGGCAATGTCTCACCGAATACCCTTGTGAATTTACCTGGGATGTCAAGGAGAACCGCCGCACGATCGTGGACCCCACCCCCTTTGATCTGTACGGACACCAGGAGGGAGACAAAGTGTCGCTGAACTGGAGCGTCCGGAAATCTACCGGCAATTATCGCTATACCGTCACGGTGGGAGAAAAAGAATATCCGGCCGGGTCCAACCTCTCCCTCTCCATTCCTGCCGGCGCCCCCGGCCAGTACGGATGGACCGTCCGGGCCGATCTGTACATGAATAACTCCTGGATTTTAAATTCTTACACCAGCGATCAGGACTATTTTACGGTGACCCAGACTTCACCGGGATTCACGGTCACTACCGGAGCGCCTTCGTCCCTCACCGATAAAGGAGCCACGTTCATGGTCTCTTATGAAAACAAGCAGGGGCTTTATCCTCTCACGGGAGGTATCGTCTATTCTATTTCCCAGCGCGAACCGGCTATCGGACTTTCCGCCTGCATCCGGTCAAGCGTCTTTGTAGATAGCAATCCTTTCAAGGTTACCACGGGCGAACTTAATCCGTCAACGAAGTATTATGTCCGGGCCTATGTCATAACAGGCACATCCCCCGATACACCGGCGTCGGAGCAGCAGGTCCATTATGGCGAAGTTGTGCAATTTGAGACACAAGCGCCCCAAGGCAAGACAGACTCCGGTATCGTGTTCGAGACCGAAGACTTCAACAAGCTCACCGCCATCCAGTTCGACAATGTGGAGGTGGGCTCCACCGCTTCCCTCAAGTTCTATATGTGGAACCGGTCCACCCACTACGTTACAGTAAGGCTGGCATCCATCCCGGACGGTTTCTCGCTCAATATGGTGCATGACAGGGAGGTGGCCCTGGCCCCGAACGAGGGAATCTCTCCCACCCTGTTTTTCTCTCCCACCCGGGTCGGTCCCTGGCCGGGAACCATAATCTTCGATGTGGGAGATTCTTATTATCCGGTTGAGCTGCCGGTAACGGGATATGCCGTGGATTCTCACGTATCCGTAACCGGTGTATCCCTGGACAAGACGGAACTGACCCTCACCGTGGAAGACCAGTACACGCTCCACGCCACCGTCAATCCTTCCGATGCCACCAACAAGAACGTCTCGTGGAAGAGCCTTGAACCGTCTGTGGCCAAGGTGGAGAACGGCGTTGTAACGGCCTTGTCGCCCGGATCGGCCCGGATCCTGGTAACAACGGAAGACGGCGGCTATACGGCCACCTGCATAGTGACGGTAAGGGCCATCAACGGCGGTCACGAAGGAACGGGCGGTGATGAATGGAATCTTTAATCATGGAGGGCAAGACAATGAAAACAAGCCATATCGCATTTACCTGCATCTTATCCCTTTTGCTCACCGCCGTCTCCTGTAACAAAGAACAGGGCTTCGACCCGGAAGGACCGGAACTTACCTTCCGGGCGGTAGGGGCCGAAGAGGCAGAGTCCAAGACCGCCCTCCGCAGCGACGGCTTCGTGGTTTGGGAGCCCCAGGACGAAATCATGGTCTACTACGGCAACCAGTCGGGGAAATTCACCTCCACCAATACCTCCAGGGTTACTACGGCCGAGTTCAAAGGACGGCTGGGGAATCTGGTAATGAATGACAGCCAGTCTTTCCTGGGTGTCTATCCCTATAGCGCCGCCCGCTCCAACGACGTCAACTCCGCCGGAGACGGATTCAGCGCCTACCTGCCCTTCGAGCAGACGGCGGTAGAAGGCGGTTTTGCCGATGACCTGTTCCTTAGCGCAGGCCGAAGCCTGAACTTCGACCTGTATTTCTACAACCTCTGCGGCGGTGTCAAATTCACCCTGTCGGAACCCAACGTGAAAAGGATCGCCTTCAGTGCGAACGGAAACGAAAGCCTGGCCGGCACCGGTTACTTTGACTACCCTATCTCCAGCGTACCCACCTACTCCCACGCCGGTTCGGACGCCAGGGCAAGGATAGTCCTCTCCGCGCCCAATGGCGAGACCTTCAAGACCGGTGTCTGGTACTACATGGTTGCCTTCCCCGTCAAACTCAGCAAGGGCTTTACGATAGACCTTTACAGTTCCACCAACCTGATTGGCACCATCAAGAGCGACAAGCCGGTGGAGATCAGGCGGGCCAGGTGGGGCATCCTGAAGGAACTGTCCGCCCCGGTGGACCCGCCCGTGAGCCTGGAAGCCGTAGATCTGGGCCTCTCCGTCAAGTGGGCCAACATCAACCTGGGAGCCACTGCCCTGAACGATTATGGCAACTACTACTCCTGGGGAGAAACCCAGCCCGAAAACGGAAACTACACTTGGAGCAACTACCAGTGGGGTTCCCCCACCTCCGGCTTTAAGAAATATTCCCGTGAACAGGGTAAGACCGTACTGGATCCCGAAGATGACGCCGCCACCCAGGCACTTGGAGACAAGTGGAGGATGGCCACCATTGAAGAGTTCCGGGAACTGGTGGATAAATGTGACTGGGAACGGACAAGCATTGACGGGGTAACCTGCTACAAGGTTACGGGCAGCAATGGCCAATTCATCTACTTCCCGGCCTATCCCGGCTATTATGACGGCGGTATCACGGAACGGGGTGTGAACGGCTATTACTGGTCCTCCACCATCATGACATCCAACTGGCAGCGCGCCCAGAACCTTTGGTTCAAGAACGGGATTGAAATCAACACGGGTGAACGTTATTATGGAGAGGTAATCCGTCCCGTCTATGGAGACCGGGCGTCCCCCCTGTTGCGGTCCAATCCCAACACTTTGGATTTTGGCACTGTAGCCGTAGGCAGTTCGGCCAGCCAGACCGTTCAGGTGACCAATGAAGGTGCTGCCGGAACCAAGGTAGAGATGAATATTCCGGAAGGATTCAGCGTAAGTCCCTCCTCCGGAGTCTATCTCAATGCCAAGGAAAGCAAGACTTTCACCATTACATTCAGCCCCACGGAAGCCAAGGACTATTCTTCCTATCTCACCTTCAGCTTTGACGGCGGTGTCTCATTCCTCACCATCTCTGCAATGGGAGAGGCCGCAGGATATGCCAAACCGCAAATCGTAGACCTGGGGCTCAGCTCCAAATGGGCCTCCTTCAACCTGGGCGCCACCTCTCCGGAACAGACCGGAGCCCTGTTCGCCTGGGGCGAGGTGGAGTCCAAGACCTACTTCTCCTGGGACAACTACCGCTGGGGCCGGGAGGACGCTCCCACCAAGTATAAGAGCGGGCAGGGAGTATACGCCCTTCTGAGCGAGGACGATGCCGCCACCCAGATTCTGGGAGAAGGCTGGAGAATGCCCACAAGTAACGATTTCTGGGAGCTGTTTGCCTATTGCACCTGGTCTAAAACCACCAAGAACGGTGTTCCCGGTTACAACATCAGCCGGAATGGGAAAACCATTTTCCTCCCGTCCTTTGATAATGATGAGCTGCACTACTGGACAGCCTCTGTCGCAGGGAATCTGGACAGTAAAGCCCACGCCAACGGCTGGTCCAACGAATATGGGAGATGGCTTAGCTGGTTTGATTTCCGCTATATAGGGAATGTGATCCGCCCTGTATATGGTGCTGGTATGACCTCTTTTTCACTGTTAACCTACTCAATCCCCAAAGACTTTGGAGAAGTACCTGTGGGCGAGTCGGTTACGCAGACTCTCAGGTTCACCAACTCGGGAAACCACAGGACCGTAATAACCTACAGTTCCCATCCTGACGGGTTCTCCTGCGACTTTGTCAGCGGAACGGTCCTGGAGCCCGGAGTCACCGTTCAGGTTAATTTTGTCTTCACTCCAACACGCGAAAAGACTTACTCCGGAACATTCAGGTTCAATGAAGATCAAAAAGCATTTAATGGCAATACGAAATTCATGGAGTTCACCCTTACCGGAAAGGGCGTGAAACCGGCTGACCCGCACCCGGATGCCATAGACCTGGGCCTGTCGGTAAGGTGGGCCGACCACAATGTGGGTGCCACCACCCCCGAAGGCTATGGAAAGTTTTACGCGTGGGGCGAGACCAGCCCCAAGAACACCTACGATTGGAGCACTTACAAATGGGGCTCGGATATGTACTCCCTTACCAAATACTGCTTCCTGCCCGCATATGGAACTAATGACGGCAAGAGGACCCTGGAGAAGGCCGATGACGCCGCTTCCGCCAACTGGGGATCAGGATGGCGCATGCCCACCCAGGCCGAGTTAGAGGAACTGTTGAACAACTGCACCTGGACCTGGACCACTGTGAACGGTGTCAAGGGATACAGGGTTTCCAGCAAGAAAAACAGCAACAGCATTTTCCTTCCTGCGGGCGGCCAGATATCTGAAACGGAACCCAGCAATGCGGGTGAGACCGGTTTTTACTGGACCTCTGAACTGTCCGGGAACCCTGGAGCTGCGGCTGGTTTCTATATGCATTCGTCACAGAAGGATTTCATGAATTATGTCCGCTATATGGGTCTTACCGTCCGTCCCGTATTTGACGGAAGCGCCTCTTCCGCTCCGGTCCAGATTCCGTACCGGAACACTTCGGAACCTGAGCCACTGGGATTCTCTCATGTAGCACACTAATACTCACTTGCCAAACCGCCACCATACAATGAAACATCTGTTCAGACTGATAACACTGGCCGCCCTCCTGTGCGTATCCTACCTGGCCAAGGCGCAGGATGTCATTACCAAGACGGACAACACAACCATTACGGTCAAAATAGTGGAAGTGGGCCCCACCTTCATCTCCTATCGGCGATGGAGCAACCTGAGCGGCACCGTGTACCGGATCCGCAAGGACGAGGTGAAAAAAATCACGTACAAGGATGGCAAGGAGCAGGTGTTTAATAATGCTCCGAAAGCCGCCACCACACCTCCTCCGGCTGCTCAGCAGGAAAAGCCCGCCGCTACCCCAACCCCTCCTCCTCCGGAGGCTGCAAAACCCGAAGAGACAACGCCCAGCCAGGGAAAACTGCAATATACAAAGGGAGGGTATACCCTGGACGGGAAAACGCTGACACCCTCCCAGCTTCGCCAGCTGATAGGAGACCAGGCCTATTACCAAACTTACGAGAATGCCGTCAAAAAGCGGAAGACCGGAAAGACGCTGAGCATCCTGGGCGGCATAACCCTCGCCGGAGGAGCGGCTGTGGCCGGTATCGGTCTGCTTAACAAGGGCCAATCGGCCGAAATCCAGTATTACGATGCCGATAACCCCGAGATCATCTATGGAACGGCCACAGCTGCCGGCGGAACGGGCAAACTGTCCCCGCTGGTGATAGGAGGCGGAGTGGCCATGGCCCTGGGCGCCACTTTCCTGATTATCGGCATCCCCGTCTCCAGCGGCGGCACCAGGCAGCTGAAGGGCATTGCCGATAACTATAACCGGCGCAGCGGGTACGGCGCCGTACTGAACATAAGCCCGGCTCCGTACGGAATAAGCCTGGCGCTGCGGTTCTGATTCCCCGCTGAAAAACCTGCCCCCGGAACGGTGAAAACCATTCCGGGGGCAATGCTTTACTGTTTAGGCGCAGCTTAGTCCTCTTCCTGCTCCTGGGCGGCGTATTCGGCCAGCAGCTTGGTCTGGACGTCGGCCGGCACCTGGACGTATTCCGCGAACTTCATCTGGAAGGTGGCGGAACCGCCGGTGAGGGAGCTGAGGATGGTGGAGTAGCGGTAGAGCTCGGCCAGCGGCACGCGGGCGTGCAGCACGGTGAAGCCCTTCTCCATATCCTGGTTCATGATCATGCCGCGACGGGTATTGAGGTCGCTCATGCAAGGACCGACATACTCATTGGGAGTGAAGATATCTACATTGTAGATGGGCTCCAGGATCTTGGGACCGGCATTGCGGAAAGCCTCCTTGAAGGCGTTACGGCCGGCGATGATGAAGGCGATTTCCTTGGAGTCTACCGGGTGCATATTACCGTCGTACA
>JAEEGH010003421.1_pt1 | contig 41722 bp, 34 predicted proteins | sample 9134181 | NCBI WGS metagenome assembly JAEEGH01 (sample SAMN16246544, study PRJNA631951) | gut metagenome | biome: gut microbiome; feature: rumen; material: DP-attached | host: Bos | place: Iran: Karaj | collected 2018-10 | reverse complement strand
CCGATGGAAGTTGCTCCGGATCGCGCTAAGGCTCTCGCTCTCCGCTGGCTCCTCGATGCAGCTCGTAACCGCAACGAAGCCAACATGGCAGAACGCCTTGCTGCAGAACTCGTTGCCGCTAAGAACAGCGAAGGCAACGCAGTCCGCAAGAAGAACGATACGCACAAGATGGCCGAAGCCAACAAGGCTTTCGCTCACTTCCGTTTCTAATTCTTGCGCGCAAGCACAGAATTATCCTAGAGAAGGGCTCCGCTTTTGCGGAGCCTTTTCTGTATTTATGCGGAATGCCGAGTGTTGTCATCCCCGCCAGAGCCTGTCATTCGTGGCTCCGTTGTCATTGCGATATCGCATGACTTGTTCGCCTCGGTAATGCGAAAGCAAGCTTTCGCGCTACTCTCGGCTCCGTTGTCATTCGTGGCTCCGAGCGGGAATCTTCATTATCCGATTGGGATTATCCGAAAAGGATAATCTTTTTTGGATAAAAATTGTATATTTACGGTATAGACGAGGTTTCGCTATGGATAATGCCGTAATCAATCCTTTTTTGACATCTGGTTATTTGAGTGCAGAGTATTTCTGTGACCGTGAAGAAGAAACTAAGAAACTCACCCGTTTGCTTACGAATGGCAATAATGTGGCGTTGATATCTTCACGCCGCATGGGAAAGACTGGGCTCATTAGGCACTGCTTTGCGCAACCGAAAATCGTCCGTAGTTATAACACCTTTATAATTGATATTTACGCGACCAAGAATCTTGGCGATTTCGTCTATGAGATGGGACGCCAGATTGTGAAGGCGTTAAAGCCGCGCGGCAAGAAGGCTATTGAATCTTTTGTTGATGCCGTAAAATCCTTGAGGGCAGGAATATCTTTTGATGTGCAAGGGTTACCTTCGTGGAATGTTGAACTTGGCGATGTCCAAACTCCGGCAATTACGTTAGAAGAGATCTTTGCGTATATTGAAAGTGCAGATAAGCCGTGCTTGATAGCTATAGATGAATTCCAGTCTATTTCGTGCTATCCGGAAAAGAATATCGAAGCGACTTTGCGCACGTATATACAGAATTGCCATAATGCAAATTTTGTATTTGCCGGCTCGGAGCGGAGCATGATGGGCGAAATCTTTGTGTCGGCGGCGCGCCCATTTTACCAGAGCGTCTCCATCATGAACTTGGATGTAATTCCCGAAATCAAGTATTCCGAATTTATAAAGTACCACTTTGAAAAGAATGGACGAAAGATTGATGACGATTCAATTCATGAGGCCTATGCGCGATTTGGTGGTGTGACATGGTACATTCAGAAAATCATGAATTACGCCTATTCTATTACGGACAAAGACTGTACGTTTGATGCGGCACGATTAGAAGAAACAATTGAGGATATTGTCGAGGAAAACTCCGATATATACATGAATATGCTGTTCCTTTTGACACCGCCGCAAAAAGCACTCCTTGTTGCAATCGGTAAGGAAGGCCGAGTCTCGCAAATTACAGGTCGCCAGTTCTTAAAGAAATACAGCCTTTCTGCAAGTAGTGTTCAAAAGGCTCTGGCCGCCTTGCTCGAAAAGCAGATTGTTACGAATAACCAAGGTGTTTATGAAGTCTACGACAAGTTTATGACGATATGGCTCAGCTGGGGGTGAGAATTATGAAAGAACTGTTCTTTATTTGTTTTTTTGCCATGGCGCTCCTTTGTGGGTGCTCTCAATCCAATGAAGAGGGTGTGAAAAGCGCAAATAGGTTTGATGAGCTGAAGACTCTGCCTCTGGATACAGTTCTTTCGCGTGCGCTTGCGTTTTACGAGCAGTTTCAGGCGACGAATGACACGCTACTACGCGATTCCATGAACGATTACAAGAGCCACTTTTTTGCGAGATGGAAACGATCCACGGATTCTCTCTGCGCAACGATTCCGGCAGATGATTCTCTGGCGGCTGAATTGCGAGAAATCTATGAAGCAGTTTTGAAATATTATTCAGAATATTATCTTAAACACATATATTGGTATTATAAGCTTGATACCGCAAGGCGTGAATCCCTTCTTGTGATGGTTGATAGCACGCAAAAGATAGAGCTGGAAAACTATGGTATTCGAGAAGCGGCGATTATGAGTATTCCGTTTGATGAAGTTTTGTCAGCCTTGAAAAAGGATTCTCTTAGTAGATCCAATGTAGCCTATAGATCCAATGTTGTCTATTTTGTTGAAATTGCCTATTTTGTTCAAAGTTTGCGGGTGCGTTATATTGATACTGTCGCCGCAGATATGGAGGCTTTGCAAAAGATTAATCCGTTCGGTATAAAGTGGAGTGAAGGAAAAGAAGCGATATCTGCCTGTATGGAAAAAACTCCGATAGGCCAGCAGGTTCTTGTTTTAAACAAGGAATATAAATCGTTATTGAACAATTTTATGAAAACGAAAACCCGTAGGGACAGCCATTTTTTGTTTCGAGAGATTTCCGTTTTGTCGCATTTTTGGAGTGGTTATTTTCCTTTTCACTCATTCCCGACCGCGTTGCGTGCGATATTTAATAAAAATCGTGATATGGTAAATTTATACGTGGATAACGGCTACATCCAAGGTTTGTTCGACTTGTCCAAGCGTTCGGGAAAATGGGAAGTTGTAATGTTTCGATCCGAATGGAAATATAGAGGCGACAAACGATGATTTTTGCAATTACTGTTGCACCGACAGTCTGTAAATACTTTGTGTGTTTGCTTCGGGAATGTCCAGCATGTGTTCGCCTCGGTAATGCGAAAGCAAGCTTTCACGCTACTCTCGGCTCCGTTGTCATTGAGCAAGCTCATGACTCGGCGGGTATCAAATGGGAATCCACGAGTGGTCTCTCGCTTGATACCCTTGCTTGTCATTCCCGCCATCGAGCGGGAATCTCCATTATCCGATTAGGATTATCCAAAAAGGATAATCCTTTTTTTAAATAAAAAATGTATTTATGTTATTATGAAGTTTAAGACAAGTTTATGACGATATGGTTCAGCTGGGGATAAAAAATCCCCATTCCAACGTTACCTTTTGGGGTGTGTTAGAATGGGGTGTTCAAGGTGCATTATGAACAAAATTTATTTAGCGCTCTGCGGAGAGCTTATAAATGCTCCGCGTGCTTGCCTTGGGGGCGTCGATAGCGTGCACGCCCGCGGCGAAGTGCTGCACCGGGCTCTGCCACAGGACGCGGCCCTGGTAGTCAAACTGCACGACGCTTGCCTTTAGCGCTTTGTCTGTTTGCATGTAGAGCTTGCCGTCTTGCAGGCGAAAGGAACTGCTGGCGGCCCTCCCGTTAATCATGATGCCAGTGTTATCGCTCGAAGAACTTGAGCTTATGGCCTGGCTGCTGGAAGAGGTGGGCTCCATCGCCTTCATCTTCGCGATACCGGCCTTCCACGCGTCAACAGCGGCCTGCGAAGTGTTGAGCGCCCAGTCGCCCTCGTTCGCTTCCTTGCTCTGGCTGAACCACATCACCGCAAACACGCGGGAAAAATCGGTCGCGAAATGCTCGAACATGTCGGTAATCCATTCGGCCTTGTTGCCGCCCCTCTCGGAGCTCGAAATTTCGGCGATGAAAAGCGGCTTGTTGATTTTGGCAAGAGCGTCGTATGCTTTCTTGAATACTTGCGAGAACGTCTGCCAGCTGGACCAGCTCTGGCACGTGCCCCAGTTGTAGCCGTCGATGGAAATGTAATCCACGTATTCGTCGCCGGGGTAGTTGCCGGTAAGCGTCGAACCCTTTCCTGAGTTCGAAGCGTTGGTCGTCCAGACCCATTTGACGTTCGTGACGCCTTCTTCCTTGAAGATTTTCACGATATGGCGGAACGCTTCGGCGACGTTAGCGTCGGTATTGCCGGCGCCTGCCTTGCCAACGCCCCAGTCGTACCAGTCGCCGTTCGCTTCGTGGAGCGGCCTGAGCCAGATTTCTTCGCCGTAGCCTTTGACGCCCTTGGCGTAGTCGCGGATGTAGCTGTCTGCCTTGCCGTTGACCAGGTCCTGCGCGTTATAGCCGTTCGCCATCCAGGTCACCACAAGCGTGGAACCATTGTTCTTCGCGACATTTGCGTACTCTTCGGTCGCATTCCAGTCGTTCATGTCGAAGAGCGCGAAATAGCTGATGAGGTCAATGTGCGTGCCCTGCAAATCTTGGAATGCCTGCACGTTTTCTTGAGTGGGCTGCGGGTATTGTCCGGGCCCGCCGACCCAGGCGCCAACTTGGAATGCTAAAGCGGTCATGGGCAAAATTCCTAAGGTGAAGAGTAGTTTCTTGAACATGATGTTTTCGATGTTGTTGAAGGTGTGTTGTTTTGTCTTACCTAAAAGTAAGTAATGTCTCTTGTTTTTTCTCAATGAGATGTTTGCGTTTTTGTCAAAGTGTAACTAGTGTTATTATATTTTGAATATTCAGGGCTTGCCTGTCGTTTTGTCGTGGCAGGCTAATGGTTGTACCGAGATTATGATTTTTTCATTGTGGTGGGCGCGTTTTTATGACAGTCGAAGATTTTTGCAAGTGGATTGAATCGTCTAATTTCAAGGATGGGGACCGGCTCCCTTCCGTGCGCGAGGTGGCTTCGTCCTTGGGCGCATCGGTGTTCACGGCTTTCCGTGCATACAAGAAACTGGTTGAGCAAGGTAAAATATATAGCGAACATGGTAACGGTTATTTTTGGGGACGTAAGCCCGAAATATCGGTTGCCGTACATGAGCGCGAGAGCGTCCGTTTGGAGCGTTTGTTGTTGGATGCCTGGAAATCCGGCAAGATTTCAGCGGATGGCCCGCTTCCGTCCATTAAGGATTTGTGCACTTCTTATGAAACTTCGCTTGGGGCGATGCAGCGGACGCTTGCAAAATTGCGTGAACAGGGAATTTTGGAGCGTAAAGGGCAAGGGCGTTACTACTTTAAGAATACGAAATCATCGTTGACGGAACCGAAAGAAATCCTCTTGATTATGCGTTGCAATTCAAACGGGGACTTTAATTGCCTTGGCGAACGTGAACTGCAGTTTATGCACAATGTCTATGCGTCGGCTCATCGGCGCAATTTGAAACCCAAGGTGCTTGGCTATTTCGAGGAGGAAGGCGCGTTTCTGGATGCGGGCGGAAAGCGGATAATGCTGGAAGATTGCCGTGGGTGTTTCGGTGCTGTCGTCTCGACGATGCTCGTATTCGATATCAATAAGTTGTTTGCAAAACTTGCGATGACGCGTTTCCCTGTGGCGGTGTGGTGGGAACATCCGCTGTATGACATTCCGCGTGCATTGAAAAAAGAAAAGCGATTTGCGTTTTTTAATCTCGCCTTTGGTGAATTTCCGGGGCGTATTGTCGGGCGCTTTTTGAAGAAAAAAGGCTTGACGCAGATTGCTTTTGTGTCTCCGTATCACATGAGCATGTGGTCGAGGGACCGCTTGAAAGGTCTCAAGAATGTGGGGCTTGAGGTGTTCGAAGCGACTGATGCATCGCATGCGAGCCCTTATGACTTTATGCAGGAACCGCGTGCGCATGCCCGTTATAGACAAATTTTAATGTCGCTTGTGAAAAAAATCCCGCCTGTAGATGCGTGGGTTGTGTCTAATGACAGGGTCGGAGTCGAACTGATTTCGTTTGTGAACCAGGGCAAGATTCCGCGCCCGCCTTACATGGTCTCGTTCGACAACTCTATGGACAGCTACCGCAACCGCCTGGATTCCTTCGAGTTCAATGTGGAAACGCTTGCAGAACAGTCGGTGTTTCACTTGGTTTCGCCTGGAGTTACCTTGTATAAAAAAGGCGATTTTCGTGAACTCTCGGGACATGTTGTCGAGAAGTAAAGATATTTTTGTTCTTATATAGTGCAGGCGAGATTATATTTAAAGTAAAGGATTTGTTCGTGAAAAGAATAAGGAAATTTATTGTACTTCTATTTTCGGTATCGCTGTTGTTCCTTTGCGGGTGCTCGCAGACCAATGAAGACGATGTGAAAAGAGCGATTCGGTTTGAGGCGTTAAAAGGACTGCCGTTGGACACGGTCCTTACGCGTGCGTTTAAATTCTATGAGCGGTTCCAGGCAACGGGTGATACGCTGTCGCGCGATTCCATGAACGATTACAGGGACCACTTTTTTGCGAGATGGGAATTGTCTTCGGATTCTCTTTGCGGGACGGTTGCGCCGGACGATTCTTTGGCGATGGAATTACGCGAAATCTATAAAGTTGTAATGGAGCTTTATACTAAAGATACCTATTGGCATACGCTTGATAAGGAAAAGCGCGAATCCCTTATGAAAAAGGATAGTGTACTCTCAATAGAACTTGTTGATCCTAATGGCAATCTAAAAAATAGGAGTGAACATTCAGATTTGTTAAATGCGGTGATTATGGATATCCCGCTTAAAGAGGCTGTGTCTGGTTTGAAAAAGGCTTATAGCATATATGATAGCATTTACTTTGTTCAGAGGATGAATGTGGTGTATTTTGACACGTCTGCTTCTGATATGAATGAAATGGATAAGATTGATATGTTCCATGCACGTCGGGATGGAAGGAAAGAAGCGAAATTTGCCTGCATGGACAAAACACCAATGGGCCACAAGGTTCTTGTTTTGAGCAAGGAATATAAAACGCTAATGAATGACTTTATGAATGCAAAAGTTGATTGGGAACATCGGGATTGGCCATTACTGCGGAAAATTCAATCTTTCTGGATTCCAAAGATTATTGTTGTACCGCTTTTTTGGGGTGGTTTCTTACTTGAATCGCCTCCGATTATATCTAATGCCGTATTTAACAAAAGTCACGATTTAGTAAAACTAAATGTCGGAGATGGGGATCGAGGAAGGTATTACTATTTGTCTAAGAAAAACGGAAAATGGGAATTGGTAAAGATTAAAGGTGGCTGGTTTTCGTAAGGAGGTTTTTATGAAAAAGATTTTTGAGAGCTGTGTTTTGATGATTTCTATTCTTGCCGCTGGTGTTTCGGCCAAAGGACTTTATTTGGAAGGTTCTCTGGGCATTGCCAAGGCGGACTACGTTGAGCAGGAACGCCCCCGCAGGTTGCGGCAGGCCGATGACCATGTGGGGGAATGCCTCGCCATTAAGGGTTGCGAGGATACGGGCCCCAGCGGGGAATATGCGCCACGCGACCGTGTGGAATATGTGGGCTATGGCCCCGTGCTTGACTTGAAGGTAGGGTATGGTTGGGAAAAGCTGGCCGTATTTGGCGTCATTCAGGGGACTTACACCGAAGGACTCCATAATTTTGACTGCTATGTGGTGGGGGAGCCCGTGGAATACACTGGCGACGATGACGGCTATGCCTTCCATAGTCATATGGTCGAGCATGAGGAGTATCTTCGTTACAGCGAACTCCATTCCCTGTCAACGCGGTTGTTCTTTGGGGCGGGCTTTACGTTATTCCCCTTTGCGAACAAAGAATCACCCTTGACGGGCTTCCATGCTGGAGCGTCATTCGGTTTCTCTATTATCGAGACTCAGGTGGAAGAGGAAAAGTCTGGTGTTGTAGGCAGGAATCATGGTACTATTGAGATAACGTCTGTTCCGAATTACAGCATCGCTTTTGATGTGGGGCATACTTGGTCTATTAACGAAAAGTGGAACATGGGTGTCGCCTTGACCGCGGCGTTTGAAAATCCGGTTGAATCTGAAAAGGAATACAGCATGTTCAACCTTCACACAATCTGGGTGGGGTTGCGGTTTGCAAGGAATTAAAAAATGAATTTGTTTGCGCTTTTCTGCATTTTGACACTTGCGGCAAATGTTTTTGCACAGCCGTCTGTGCAGCCTGTTGAAGCGAACGAGCCGATTTTGCAGGATTCGTTGGAGACTGATTCGCTTTCGAAAATTTCTCTAGCGCTTGATGTTGATACGAACGGCGTTGTAGATACGAATAAAGTTGAGCATATTGACGTGAAAATTGAAGAAACGCCTGATTTGAATGTTTCTAAAAAGAGCGAACCCCTTTTGCTGGGCCATTTTTGCGACTTTTATGAGATAAAGCAATATACTCCTTGGAACCATACGACAGAAGTTGCTTATGCTGGTCCATCGGCATTGAGTTTGCAACTTTTAGGGCATCGTAGTTTTTCTATAAAGCATAAGGTTCTCGTTGGATTGCCTATTATAACTTTGGACGTTGATTTTGATGAAGGAAAAGTCTCCGATGAAGGTTTATTGGGCTTGCTCCTGTTTATCAGAATTGTGACATTCAAAAGTGAGGGCTCTGCTGAAAATTTATGGGCTTGGATAAATTATGCGTTATTTGGTAACACGTATCTGCCCTTGACTGAAAACGATCGATTCGGATTGTTTGAATCGCATCATATTGTAGATTATTTAATCTATGATTTGAGTAATAGTGAACCTTGGGAATTTGGCTTTTCTGAGGCAGCCGGTTTCCGGTTCGTTTATGCGAGTGGTTTTGAGAAAGGTGTCTGTTATCTTGATTTAGGAGCTAGTGTGCGGTTGACCAATAAGGTTTTTCGTTATGGAGTATTTGTGCAAATAGGTTTTGCGGGTAATCCTTTTAAGTAAAAGTCACTGGATCCTTCGGCTTCGCTCAGGATGACGGAGAAGCATTAACTAATAACTAACAACCAATGACTAATCACTAAATCTTCACATTTTTTTCTAACCACTAACCACTAATCACTAACCACTTTTTTATATTTAAAGCACAAAAAATTTTTCACTTTAACAGAAGGTTAATAAAATGGCTAAAATCGCTAAAGTTTGGGCTCGTCAGATCCTGGATTCCCGTGGCAATCCGTCTCTCGAAGTCGATGTTACTCTTGACAACGGTATCGTCGGTCACGCTGCCGTTCCGAGTGGCGCTTCCACCGGTGAACGCGAAGCTTGCGAACTCCGCGACGGCGACAAGAAGACTTACTGCGGCAAGGGCACTCAGACTGCCGTGAAGAATGTCAACACCAAGATTGCTAAGAAGATCGTTGGCATGGATCCGGCTAACCAGACCGAAGTTGACGATGCTATGATCGAACTCGATGGCAACCGCATGCTCAAGAACACGCTCGGTGCAAACGCTATCCTCGGCGTTTCCATGGCTGTTTGCGTTGCTGCCGCTAAGGATGCTGGCCTTCCGCTTTATCAGTACATTGCCAAGCTTCATGGCACCAAGAAGCTCACGCTCCCGTGCCCGATGTGCAACGTGATCAACGGCGGTGCTCACTCCTCCGCTCCGATTGACTTCCAGGAATTCATGATCGCTCCGGTTGGCGCCAAGACGTTCTCCAAGGGCCTCCAGATGGTCACCGAAATCTTCCACGCCCTCAAGTCCGTTCTCAAGAATGCTGGCTTCGACACCACCGTTGGTGACGAAGGTGGCTTTGCTCCGGGCGTTGCTATCAAGCCGGCTAAGAACAAGTTCGGTTACGAAATCAAGGACGTGATGACCCTCGAAAAGGCTCTCGCTGCTTTGAAGACCGCTACTGAAAAGGCTGGTTACAAGTTCGGCACCGACATCAAGATCGCTCTTGACGTTGCTTCTTCCGAATTCTGCGACAAGAACACCAAGGCTGGCAAGCCGGAAACCTACACCTTCAAGAAGAGCACCAAGAAGACTGTCAAGTCTGCCGACATGGTCAAGCTCTACGAAAAGCTCATCGACAAGTACGCTATCTTCTCCATTGAAGACGGTCTCGATGAAGCTGACTGGGCTGGCTGGAAGGTCATGACCGACAAGCTCGGTGGCAAGATCAACCTCGTTGGTGACGACCTGTTCGTCACGAACCCGACCATCTTCGACGAAGGCATCAAGGCTGGCATCGCCAACGCTATCCTTATCAAGGTGAACCAGGTCGGTTCTGTGTCCGAAACTCTCGCTGCTATCAAGCGCGCTCAGAACGAAGGCTATGCTCCGATCGTTTCTCACCGCTCTGGCGAAACTGAAGACACCTTCATTGCTGACCTCGCTGTCGGTACTGCCGCTGGCCAGATCAAGACTGGTTCTCTCTCCCGTACGGACCGCGTTTGCAAGTACAACCGCTTGCTCCGCATCGAAGAAGAACTCGGCAAGGCTGCTGTCTATGCCGGTGACCCGCGCAAGGGTGCCAAGGCTGCCAAGGCTCCGGCCAAGAAGGCTTGCAGAAAGGCTTGCAAAAAGGCCTAATCAGGCGAGAGTCGCATTAGCAAGTTTACTTGCTAATATGACCGAGCCGCTTAGGACAGCACAACGAAGTTGTGCAACGGTTGCAAGAAGTAATCTTCTGATTAAAGAAAATTGCTAAGAGAAACCGCTCCCATGTGGGGCGGTTTCTTTGTGTTTTGGATAAAATAAACTACCCTGCACTGAAAGTGCAGGGTTTTATATGTCGTAGGCATGGATGAGGGAATGAAATTCCCTCATTCTCCCTCCATTATCCAGTTCTCCGTGTTTGAGTTAGGCATTTCTCGGTGGTGTTCGAGGTAGTCCTGCACCATTTCGTCGGTTATCACGCCGGTGCTCCACACTCCGTACCCTATGGCCCAGAAATGCCTCCCCCAATATTGCTTTCGTAGGCTGGGATACTCCTCTTGCAAGGCATTCGACGTTCGGCCCTTCAACTTTTTTACCAGTTCGCTCACGCTGAGCGAGGGCGGATATTCTACATGCATGTGAACGTGGTCCGTGCTCACCACGCCCTTCAGAATGTGCACATCTTCGCTATCGCATACCTGCACCAAGATGTCCCGGCATCTTTTCTTTATGTCTCCGGTCAAGACCTTGTATCGATATTTCGTAACCCACACTATGTGGCACGACAGGTTGCTCACGCTATGCGTTGTCTTCCGATATTTAGCCATTCCCTAAAATTAGCCAAACATTTTTAGAAACTGAAAGTTGCTGCACTGAAAGTGCAGGGTTTTAACCATTTATTGGACAATAAATTTATGGTGGCAGCTTTGTTTTTGGCGTGCTTTTTATTATGCATGATTTTTTCAAATTTTTTTCGATTTTTGGTTGACGTTCTTTTTTTTGAAAGCCATATAATCAGTGTAATAACAATAATCTTACAAACAAGGAGAATAAGAATGAACAAGGTTAAAGAAGTGATTGCAATTGTCACGGTTGTGGTTGGTGCCGTTAAGACCATTGTTGATGTGGTTGAAAAGCTGGAGTCAGACGTAAAGTCCATTCCGGGTAGCCCCAATTCAGTTTCCGCTACTGAACCCCGTGAATAAATCAACAATACACAAAACAAGGAGTAAATCATGAATCAGGTCAAAGGAATCCTCGCAATCGTTTCGGCTGTGGTAACTATCGTTGGGACCATTCAAAAAATGGTTACAAACGATAAACCTCGTGCTTAGGCAATATTTCACCCCTAACTAGCCCGCTTTTTAGCGGGCCATTCGTTTTTATATATATTTTTCAAAAAAGGAGTTGCCAATGGCGTACTGGAATATCGGAATTGATGAATCGGGAAGTTTTAACTATAAGTCTTCGCAAGACAGGTCTTTTGTCTGTGCCGCAATCACGCAGATGTCTGCAGATGAACTGGAAGGTATTTATGCACAACTGTATAAATCTCAAAAAAAACATGCTCATAAAGACAAGAGAGACTTGTTGAGTTTTTTTCATGCAACAGAATTTAACGCAAAACAAAAAGAGCAGATATTTGAATCCCAGAAAGAATGCGTTTCTAAAGTCATTGTTTCAAGCGGTCGTCCTCTGGTTCTAGGCAACCCGCAGCATTGGTGGGTCGTGGCGTTAATGACGGTCTTGCGTTTTGTTCTTGAAAGTGATTTGATTAAAGATGGCGATGTCGTAGATATCGCAGTTGCGACGAGATCTGTAGCCTCAACTTACAGTGAACACATATTTGCATCCAAAGGCGGTCTTGAATACAAAGAATGGGGAAACTATAAAGATGATTTTGAAAAACAACTGAAAAAATGGGTCAAATCTATAAACGGAAAAAAACTGAAGCTTACTCTTGTATGTGAAACGGCTAAAGAAAATGTTTTTGTAGTGTTGGCGGATCAGACTGCCGGCATGATTAATTTAGATCGAGAAAAATTTCTTGGAAATGCTAAAATAGACACCGTTCGATGTGCGGATTTCAACATCGCTTCTAATGATCAATTCACGATGTTTTTGGAAAACGATGAGTTGCTATTGGCGATGCAAGTTTGGTTGAGAGCCTTTTTCTCCAAGGAAAATATTCCTTTTAAATTGTTCCATAGTCTATTTGACAAAGCTTTTGCCGCAAAGAACGATTATGCAAATATATGGAGGGCCGCACTTGATACGTGCGAATACGCTCTAGACAATCGCGGCAACGAACCTTTGCTCATTGACCGAGTATTTAAGCTGGGACCAGAACTCGAAAAGGAGTATGCTCGAATCGAGGGCTTGAACAGCGAACAAAGAGCCGAGTTGGGCATAGACATCCATTTGTTGATGGATATTTGGCGAGTCTTGGAGAAAATCTCGTCGCATTATGGTGACGCCAATTGCAAGGTGCTTGAATATGTTGATCGTTTTTGGGAGAATGGTAATCAAGAAATAGGTAGCACATTGGACCGCTGGAAATTTTATTTACAGACAAAGTTAATCGGTGCGCAAATACCGTTTAATGGTTATGATTTTGCTTGTGTTGCTAATCGTATGGAGCCGTTGCTCGATTGTCAAGAAAAATTCTGTGAACTGCCTTTCCCCTTCAAGAATACGGCTGTTGATGATGAATTGGCTGCATTGCTTGGTACTTATGGTCAGGCCGCGGCTTTTCAAGATGATTTGGATGAGGCTATCAACTGTTTTACAGAAGACTATGATTGTTCTTCTGCAAGTTGGAAATCGATGCCTGCCAGTTTTATGGTGACGGTATTACACCGTATGGGCGATTTTGAAAAAGCATGCGAGTGGTTCAAAAAGCAAACGGGCGGAGTCTCGTTTGAAGACTTTGGTAAGAATCTTTCGTCCACTTCAGACTTGTGGCAGATGGTTAATTATTTTAAACTTCTAGTCTTAGCACAGATGCAAGAGCGGCCTGTAGAATGCAATATTTCCGATTTGGAATCATGGAATAATCAGAATACTTATCCGTGGCCACTTGTTCTCAAGTGGGCAACGTTCTCGCTTCTGTTGAGTGGTCAGGGTGAGCGGGGCGTTGAACTTTTGTGTAAAGCTCATAATTTATTGCAAAAGGGTGGATTTGCTATAAAAACGCTTTCGCTCCCGATTTTGCAGATGCTCTATTGCGTGACAGAAGATGAAGGGTTTGAAAAGGAATACAGGGGGCTGTTACAACAGCTAACGGATACATGTGAGACGTTTAAGACCTATGTAGAATCGCATGGCGATGCGTTTAAACTTGATAAAGACAAAAACCTTTGGGATGCCGCAATGATTCTGCCGTTCAATTACGCATAAAAATTGGTTGACAATACGTCTCTTGTAAAAAATATATATCCTTGCATAATCCAATGCAAATAATAAGTGTATATTTAATCAAAAAAGAAGGAGCACTCATTATGGCTTTTGATCCGTCAAAATACACCGTCGCCAAGGCGCGCCCTCTTCCGGTAATTCTCTTGCTTGATAGGAGCGGAAGCATGGATGGAGAAAAGATTAAACAGCTGAATGCAGCCGTAAACGAAATGATAGATTCGTTCAAGACTGCGGTAAACGGTGAGGTCGAAATTGACCTTGCCGTAATCAGTTTTGGTGAAGGTGGCGCATCTTATGATATTCCGTTGCAGTCTGTAAAAAATATTGAATGCGTTTTCGCTTTGAAAGCGTACGGTGGAACCCCGATGGGGCTTGCGCTACGCATGGCGAAGGATATGCTCGAAGACAAGAGCATTGTTCCTTCGAATGGCTATCGTCCGGCGGTCGTTCTCGTGTCAGATGGTGAACCCAATGATGAATGGCAAGGACCAATGCAGGATTTTGTTGGGGGCGGTCGCAGTTCAAAGTGCGAACGATTTGCCATGGCGATTGGGACGACGAAGGATGACCCTGTGCTGAATCAGTTCCTGACCGGTACGAATAATAAGGTGTTCTTGGCTGAGGAGGCTAGAAAAATTCGTGATTTCTTTAAGTTTGTAACGATGAGCGTGTCTGTTCGCAGCCGTTCGCAGAATCCGAACGCTTTGCTTACGAAAGAGAGTTCCTCTGTATCGGTTATTGAAGACTTGGCTAAAGAATTGGGTATAGACCTGTAGAAATTTGTGGTATGAAAGAGATTTGCGTTATTGTTGATGTGTCTGGAAGCATGTGCACGATGGGGAAACCGTCGGTGCTCGGCAATATAATGCAAACGCTTTCTACTCTTCAGAAATTTTTTGATGAATTCCAGCGGATATCTTTTTCTAAAATGCAATGGGATGGTGGCAAGGAATCCCTTGAATCTCTTGTTGAAAAGTTGGATGGAAAAAATGTCTTGCTATTGACAGACGGATATGCCTTGTCGGATTCTTGCCGAACTTCCAGTAGTTTCAAGAAATATATTGCGGCCAATACGAACCGCTTTTTTGTAGTTCTTTGCGGCGGCGATGCCTTAGATGTATCTTTATTCAAGAATGATTTTAAGGATTTACGAGTTGTTGATGCTCGCGATATATTATATGCGGTAGAACTTCTTCCTGACAATTCGAGTTCTCGGTCAGCTGCGCTGTCTAGTGGTTCTGATTCTGATACGGATGGTTGGGAATGATTTTTTTGAGTGAAAGATTTGTTTGTGGAGCTAGCGTGGTGGGTCCAGGCCATATTGTAAAGGGTATTCCCAACCAGGACTCCTTTTTATGTGTTAAGACAAGAAAGTACTCCCTTTTTATTGTTTCTGATGGAATGGGGAGCAAGCCGTTTTCTGATGTCGGATCAAAGATGGCTTGTTTTGCTGTTCGTAAGGAAGTGGAACGATTTGTAAAAAATAAGGATAAACCGCTTCCTATAACGAGTCTTTTTGAGAATATCGTAGAATCTTGGAAAAACCTGTTGTATCCCCGTGAAGCTGCGGATTGCTCAGCGACATGCTTGCTTGTTTTTGCAACGAAACGCAAGATATTGGTTGCAAGGCTTGGGGATGGCATGGTGTGTCTTTTAGGCAAAGATGTTTTAGAAAGCGTTGTACTTACTGATGACAAGAAAGATTCTTTTTCGAATACAACTAATTCTTTGTCGGACCTGTCTGCGGTACGTGAATTTAAGTATGGTTTTTATGACCGGAGTCATTTTAAGGGGATAGTTCTTTGTACCGATGGAATTTCTGCTGATATGGAGATTGATAAAGAACTCGCATTTGCCGAAGATGTTTTTTGCGAAGTTCGCAAAAAGTTTTTTTGGAGAAGAAATTCGTTTATTCGCAACATGATGAAAAAATGGCCTGTGCCACACCATACGGATGATAAAACGATTGTAATTGCGGGGCTGTAGCTATGTATGTGAAAAGTAAAAACGATACTACTGTATCTCTGCTAGACAGTGATGGAATAACTGTTGAAATTAGGGAAGTCCTAGATTCCTTTGGCGCGAATCATGCTATCGGCAAGGAGCTTGGCCGTGGTGGGCAAGGTTTGGTGTGCCGTACGCAGAATCTCGAGATTGTTGTGAAGTTTGTTCTTGGTGTAAATGGATCGCTTATTGACCGCGTGAAGAATAAGGTTGAGTTTGAGAAAGCGAATGATGGCTTTAAGTCAATAATATACAAGCCGTTCCCAGAGCGAATCCATGTTGCGTTCCCGATGGCGCGTCTTGCTGATTATGCGGGATATGTGATGCGATTTATGGATGACATGGTATGCTATTCGGATATTGTTCCACTTGATGAATCGGGAATAAAACGAATGGCGGAAGATGGTGGACACCGAAGACGTTTTGAGCTTTTGTTCAAGTTGGCTGCCGAAATTTCTAAGTTGCATGGTGCGGGAATGGTATATTGCGATTTATCTCCTTGCAATGTCTATGTGACGGCGGACCCAAGGAGCTTGACACAGAATGTTTGGCTGATTGATGCTGACAATATTTTTATTCCAGGCGAAGATGCCGATAAACTGGTTTATACGGCCCGTTATGCAGCTCCGGAACTTTTAAGTGGTGCGCCCTGTTCCCAAGCAAGTGATGTTTATTCCTTTGCTGTTATTGCTTTTGAGTCTCTTGCGGCTTTGCATCCATTTGCGGGTGAAAAGGCGATGAATGGTGGTGAATGCAACTGGGATGAAACAGAGGCTGCGGATGTCGCTAAGGATAATTTTGAAGTTGATCCGCAGTATTCGGGGAAAATTCCATGGGTTGAGGACGTTGAGGATATGTCGAACCATACAAAAGATGGGTTGCCGAGACAGTTCTTTTTGACTGACGAAACATTCGATCTTTTTAACAAGACTTTTTCTGTGTGTGGCAGGGAATCTCCAAAGACGCGACCTACGGCAATGTTGTGGGCGAGGGCTTTTGCTCATTCCTATATGCAGTGTGTTCGTTGCCCCGATTGTAACATGAGTTTTGTGTATGATTCTCAAGAAAAATGCCCGTGGTGCGATGAGAATCTTCCGCAGGTCCTTATTTTAAAAGATGATGCTGGACGAAAGGTCTTTGCCCATGAGCTTGTATTTAGCGATCAGGGCTATGGCGAGGAATTCTTTTTGCATGAGCATGTCGTTGCTCCTTTTAAGATAGATAATTTTTTTAGTAAAGTCATAAAAATACGGACAATGAACGAAAATGGATTTGGAATAGAATTCAGGCTTGTTCAAGAAAATTGTACCGCTCGTGAGTTTGCGATTGCAGTTAACGGTGCGGAAGAAAAAATTTTAAGCGCCTATATATTGCAGCCAAAGAAGGACGAGGCGTATTCTTTGAAGTGTTACGACAAAGAAACTGGATTTAGCAGGGTTCTTGCGATTGAGATGACGGGGAGGGCTTGATATGGACGTGACCGAGATTGAGACTATCCCGTTTTATGAAAATATTTCTGCAAGGGTTTTTAACGAGGCTGATGCAAAAAAGATAAAGGCTGGGCCTTGTACAATTTTACCTAACCCGCTACAGCACAATTACATTATCCAAATGGATAATGATTCTGTTGAGTTTGAATTTAAGAATAAGCAGGATAAAGCGAATGTTGATGCCCAGTTTAGTCGTGGGAATGCCCATGTTTGCAATGTGAGGGCGTTGACCGATGCTGGTTTTCTATTTGACTTATATATTTTTGCTGGCAGAGTGTTGAATCTTGGCAATGTGACTGTCTTGGCCGAAGATGAAAATATTGAGCGATTGAGGAATAAGAAAAGTCCAGAAAGTAGTGACAAGTTGAGAGAACGCCTTGCTGGCTGGTGCTCAGTAAAAATCAAGGGCCAGACGTATTTTATTATGCAGGGGGATTATTCGTCCTCTAGTGAAGAAGATGATAGTGAAGCGTCTGATTTAGGTGAAGATGAATCTGATGAAAAGGATTTGCCCGGAGCATTCTCTATTTTATGTCTGCGCTTTGGACGTTGCTTTGCTCTAAAAATCCAGCAAAAAAAATTTTCATCATCGGGAAATGAGACTTATTTTACGGTATCGGGAGTCGCTTTTCGAAAAAATATTCAGCCTGCAGCGAATTTTTATTTGGTAAAGGCGGATCTCACTTTTTCTGACGAGAGAATGGTTGCTTCGGAATACAATATTGAAAAGCTTAAAGCGTTAACCGAAAAGACGGGAAGTTACCTTAAGGCCTGGCGGAAATACACCGGCGCTCGAGGCGACCGTATTATGGCGCAAGCAAGAAAGTTTGGTGCTAGACACTACAATTCACGAGTTTCAAAATCCGAAAACAGTGTTGTTCTTTATTTTGATGGAAATATAGCGGAAGATGTTTATAAATACAAGGTCGAGGAGATTGTTATATATGACAATGCGACTCCGTATCCGATGTTTTTGGAAAATACGACATGTGATTTTTTGGATTATTGCGAGCATCTGAAACAGTTGAAAAAAATTAAGGATGCTGAAAATCAAAAAAGAAGGCTTGGCGAAGAGGTTCCTGAGAATGATGTGCTGGAGCTCTGTTGCCCAATTATAAATAGCGAAGAAAACTCGATTGAAATCAGGATTCCCGAAAGAAAGAATAACAAATCGGCAAATGATATTCCCTTAAATGGATATATTGTTATGTCCATGACGGGCGAAGAAAGCCAAATTGTTCGTCAACAAGATGCTTGGAGCAAAATTGCGGAAGGTAAATCGGGAATAAATTTTTTAGGTAACATTCTTGAAGGTTCTTTTGATTATATTCCGACGGGCAATTTGCCAAAAAAGGTGGCAATAAGCAATAGGATTAGAGCGAAAATTTTTAAAAATCCGCCAACTGATCGTCAGCTAGAAGCGATTGATGCAGCCCTCTGCACGCCTGAAATTGTTCTTGTTCAGGGGCCTCCTGGAACGGGAAAGACAACCGTGATAACTGCTGTACTTGAAGTTTTGAATGAACTTCAGGATAAGCGAGGCGTTTGTGCGGGGCGAGTTCTTGCGACTTCGTTTCAGCACGATGCCGTAGAGAACATGATTGAGCGCATTAGGGTAAATTCTCTACCGACATGGAAATATGGAAAACGTCAGGGATCTACGGATAGTTATAATGAACATATCGGGAAATGGTGCGACTCCGTTGTTGATCGTGTTTTGGAATCTAACCCGGAACTTCACATATCCCGTGAGGACGAAACGTTCAATGCGTATGTTGCGGAATATGTTCACGCTCCCTTGACAGAAAATAAGACTCGCCTGCTCGAATATATTCAATTGCTTCCGATTCCTGAAGAATATGCGAGTCGTGCTAGAAAATTGTTGAACGGATCTGCTCAAGAAAGGGATTTGAAAGAGACGAAGGGACTTTTGCGGAAAGTCAATGCGCTAAGGGTGACGGAAAATTCTTACGCAGACGATGGGGCAAAACGAGTAGAGGATCTGTATTTTGCTCTAGAATATTCCGAATGGTTTTTGGAACATGACGCAAAACAGAGCCTTCTTATGGATTTGGTGATGGGGGGCACTCCCAAAAAAGAGCAGTTGGATGCTCTAGCGAAAATGAAGAAGGAATTGCTTGAAGAATTCTCGCCGCGACCGGCACACATTGCCGTTGAAATTGATAGAGACGTTCAGGCTTTGTGTACGGAGATTTCTAAGTTTCTCCATTCTCGTCGTGAAAAACAGTCTAAGAAGGAACAGATTCTTGCGGATTGGGTCGATGCGCTAAGGATTGGCCAGGAAGCTTTTGCTAAGGCAATTAAGGATTGCAATTTTGTTTATGCGGCAACAAGTCAACAGTCTGTGGGTAAAGATATCAATCGCCAGAAAAGAGCTGTAGAAGAAAACAATTCTCAGTATATAACTTTGTACGATACGGTAATTGTTGATGAGGCTGCCCGTGCAACTCCACCCGATTTGCTTATTCCGATGTGTAAGGCGGTTAAACGCATTATTTTGGTTGGAGACCATCGCCAGCTTCCGCAACTTGTAGATGATGACTTGTGCAATGAAGTATATGATACCTTAAAAAACGATGAAAAACCTGAAGGTGATGGCTCGTTATCTGATAAGAAGGATCTTCTCTCAACTTATGAAGATGCCTTTGAACTCAGTCTTTTTGAGTTGTTGTTCAAAAAACTTAAGGAGCTTGAAGAGAAGGATGGTCGCAAGCGGACTGTAACGCTTGATAAGCAGTTCCGTACTCATCCCGTTTTGGGAAAATTTGGTTCGCGATTGTTCTATGAACCGTATGGAGAAGGATATGAATCTCCACGACCTGCTAGCGATTTTGCCCATAACCTCCCCGGAATCGAGAACAAGGCTGCAGTATGGATTGACGTGCCTCCCGAAGCGGGTGCGGAAAAAAGACAAGGCTCTAGCCGAATTCGAGAATGTGAGGCAGATTGCATTGTAGAAAAGTTTATGGAATTCGTCCGTTTTCAGCAAGATGTTCCCAAGGAGAAAAAACTGACTTTGGGTATCATTGCGTTTTATAGTGCGCAACGGGATCTTATACAAAATAAATTAAGAAGCTATAAAGCGGAATTAAAGGAAATTTCGTACAAGATTGGTACTGTAGATGCTTTTCAGGGAATGGAATTTGATGTTGTTTTCCTTTCGATTGTTCGGTCGAAAGGGACGATAGACTTTTTGACTCCGAATCGTCTGTGTGTAAGCATGTCGCGTCAAAAGAGAGTTTTGATTGCGGTGGGGTGTGCTAAGTTTGCAACATCCGATGCCGCCCGAAGTCAAAAAATTCCGGCCTTGTCTGAATATTACGATTTGTGCAATGGAAAAAATGATGAAGGATACGGGACTGTGTTGACATGGAAAAGATAATTGGCGGTGTTGATTTCGATGCGGCAACTCCCATGAGAATTAGCCACAAAATTTTATGGCCCTGCTACGAGTTCGTTGCGTCTGCGGAGGGCCTTGATGGTTATGCGAATAATATCATTGAGGATACTATTCTTCGCCTTGTTGAAATCAAAATAACAAGCGAAGATGAACTTGCGTCATGTATGGGCCTAGAAAAAGACTTGGTCTCGTTTGTGCTGTCACGGCTAGAACAGCAGGATTATATTGATTCATGCCGCCGGATAACGGATGAAGGGGCCAAACGTTTAACAGAATCATCTAAAATTCAGTATACCGATATTCATGTGTATGTCGATGCCATTTCGGGAAGGTTGCTTCCGTACTTTAATGTAATAGGTTCTGATAGATATTTTAAGTATTCCGACGGCAAAGAAAAATATGACGAAACATCGGGTGTGGGGGTGTTTGAGTATAAAGGTTACTCGACGGCAGGAAAGGAAAAAGAGGAAAAACAGAAAGCGTATAAGCTGCATTACGAAGAATCTTTTAATGTTGTTCCTGATAGACATGCTGTGACGGCGATGTTGCATCGGTTGCACCCCGGAAAAGACAGTGTCTATGCTCAGGTAGATGAGTCGCAGATGTCGAAAAGGAATCTTCGGTGGTTCTTGATTGATGTTATGCAACCAGAGGGCTCTTCGCGAGACTGGGTGTTTTCGGATGGCTTTGGGAAAATTTCAACATTCTTTACAGCGTCGCAAATAAAAAACGAGATAGACAGAAAATATATTGTAAATCTTAGGGAACGATTGCAGATTCAGACGAACGCTCTGAATACGGCAACGCTTTCTTCTGAAGGAAGATTCCCGAAGCTTAAGGAGAAAATAGACCTTGTTGAAAAAAGTATGAGGGAGCTTCAAATGTCTGTTGATTCTCCGGATAGGGCAGAAATGCTTTTTTCGGCGTTTGCAGATTCTGTATTGTACTTGACGCAGCTTTTGGAATGGGTTTTGTTTTATTTATTGCACAAAGACAATGCTGCTACAGACGCAATGAATTTCTTTGACACGATGGAGAATAATAGCGATGCTCCGTACTGTGTGGGTAGTTTGGCTTTTCGGTGTGCAAAGAGTATGGGGTTTGATCTCATTACAAAAGAAAGGGATGCTTTTTGCCAGAAACCTTCAAGAGTTACTAATGCCTACCGTCATTTACCGTCTCTGTTGCCATTACTCCCGCTCTTTTTAATCACGTTTGAAAAGGAGTCGCTTTTTAAGGGGTTTGCAGCGAAATATCCAGATTTTTTGCACATGATTCTTTTTTTGAACCTAAAGCGGGGCAGAAGTTTTCATTCAGGAAAGTTGGAAGATGAACTGCGCAAAGTTAAAGAATGCGTAGAAAAAGTTCATGAACAGATTTATTACCTTATAAACGACGCTCTTGGTGTAATGGTTAAAGAGAAGCATGGCCTGTCTTTTTTGGAAAAAATCAGCCTGCAAAACGAGAGGGACGAAGCGATAGGCCGCATGGAGGAAGAACTCGGATTTGCATTGTGCAATACACTGGATACGAGTTTAATCCGTTTTGTAACCGATATGGAACGGCGTGGAATAGATGCTGAAACGCTGAATAACGCCCTTGTTATTGATTTGTATCGAATATTGGAATACCTGTTTGTTTCGGCAAATAATCGATTGGGGAACGCTCTTCGAAATTCTGATTGGCAGAAGAAGGTGGTTGCGGCTGGTTTAGCTTTTTCTGAAAAACGGAATGATTCGGATTTTGCCGCTCTTGTCAAGACCCGAGACTATATGGTTGGAGCGGCTCTTGCTAGAAAACCCTCGTCTATGAATGCTGCGTGTATTGCTTTTTGTACCCTTGCCGAGAAAGCATTGTTGCAAAAAATCGCCCAAAGATGGGGAACTATGCTTGGCGATATAAGTTATATTGTCAAAAAGCGTGGACATGGCGAAATTCCTGAAAATGTCGATTCTGCCCGTGTTTTTGAAATTAAAAAGCATGTGGTGGATATGATCCATTTCTTTGCAGAAGAAGGATTTCTTGTTTAAGTATGTGGGTATGAAATTTAATAGGAGATAAATTTATGGCTGAAATGAGTTTGGATAAAGTCAAAGAATTTGTTGATCAAATCAATCCAATGATTGATGGAGCAGGCTGGGAATTGGCCCTCGTAAAAAAAGGAGAAAAAACGTCTTCTGAAGAAATAGATGGAGGAGAAGAGTCTCTATTGCAAAAGGAAAGAGCCCACAAGGAGGAACTAGAAAAGTTCTTGCAGACGAAGGCCGATATCGAGGCTCGCGAAATAGCTTTAGAGTCGCAAGAAAAGGCTTTTGATGCTATAAAGGAAAAACTTATGGCTGCGTCTGCGGAATTGGCTCAGAAAAAGGCGGACTTATTTAAAGAAGCAGAAAAATTAGCATCGGGTTTGTATCAGGATCGCCTAACGGCTGTGGAATCTGAAGCCAAGAAGATTATTGAATCGGCTCAGGCATCGTCGGAGAAAACTCGTGCAGAAGCAGAGATCGGTGCGCAAAAAATACGAGAAGAGGCTTATGCTGCTGCGGAGCAAATTCGAAAAGAAGCCGGTGCTGAAAAAGATAGGATTATTAAACAGGCCGATGGTGATGCTCGAAAAAAAATGGAGGCCGCCGAGTCTGACACGGCCTCCTTAAAAAAACAGATTGAAAAACTTATAGCTGAAAAAGCAGAGCTCTCGGGGAAAAATACAGAACTAATGTCCAGGAATGAAGCTCTTGCTCAGGACAATGCGGCCTTGCTTTCTGAGAAGAATTCCCAAAAGGATGAGTTCAATAGGACGGCGGCGAGTTACAAATCGACAATGGATTTGTACAAAAGCTTGAACGATTTGCTAAACTTGCATAATAAGGATGTCAAGACGTTCATTGATGAAATTAATGGATTGAACGCTCGGGAGCAAGAGCTTAACCAGCGTGAAGACGATTTGAATAAGCGAAATCAAAGGCTTTCTTTTGACGAACGGCGAAATGCGAATAAAGCGGATGCTCTAGATACACGCGAAGGTGATATCGAAACTGAGGTAAATAATCGTTGGCAAAGACTTTGTGCCGATAAAGATGCGGAGATTGAGTCTCTTCAAAAACAAGCTCAGACATTGCGTGAAGCCCTTGCGACAAAGTCAAGTATCGTAGCTTCGTTTGATGACCTTAAGGCTGAACTTGGGGGCAAAAATCCAGCGGAGGTGCTGCTGGATTACCAGCGAGTGCAACAGGAACTTCAGTTGGCTGTACAGAAAGTGGGTGAGACTCCGTCCTATGTTCTGAAGAAAACAGCTGAAGAGTTGAAAGAGAGAGAAGATTTCCTTAAGGATCGTGAAAATAAGCTGGAACAGGAAAAGAGGGACTTTGCCAATAGGCATGATGATTACGCAAGGTTGCAAACTCAATGCAATGACCTGTCTCAAGAGGTTGATGATTGCAGACGCGAAAAGAAAATGCTTGAAGAACGTGTTAAGCAGCTGCATTCACTGTATGAGAATTCTCAGGAACGAGAAGACCGTATTGCTGCGATCAATAAGGCTTTTGTTGTCGATGCGGTTAGATCCCAGAATACTGAAGGTATTTCCGAAATTTCATGGCTTAATGGTATTGAGGAAAATATTGAGAAAAGTGGTCTGCATTTCCCACGTCGTATTATTGATGCCTTCCATACGGCACTTAAGACATCTGAAATGTCGCCCCTTACAGTGCTTGCGGGCGTGAGCGGTACGGGTAAATCGGAACTGCCTCGACTTTATTCGCGCTTTGGCGGTATAAACTTTTTGAGCGTGCCTGTTCAGCCGAATTGGGATTGCCAAGAAGCGATGCTCGGCTATTACAATTCTATTGAAAACTGCTTTGAACCGACGGATATGCTTCGTGTTCTTGCTCAGTCGCAGCGGGATGCCGATAAAGAGAACGGCCTCAACGATTACATGACAATGATTCTTTTGGATGAAATGAATCTTGCTAATGTTGAGCTGTATTTTGCGGAATTTTTGAGTAAACTGGAAACTCGCCGAGGTTTGTCTGAAAATGACCCGAATTTCCCGAATATCGGTGTCAAGGTAGGAAGCCAGATGGAAAACTTCTCGCTGCATCTAGGTCGAAATGTGCTGTGGACTGGGACTATGAACAATGACGAAACTACCAAGACTCTTTCGGACAAGGTGATTGACCGTGGTATCGTTATTAACTTCCCACGCCCCAAAAAGCTAATCCGTTCAAGAATAAAAAATAAACTTGAAGAACCGGCTGATTTATTGCCCAAATCTGTATGGTCGTTGTGGGTTGACTGTGCCTACAGATTTGATGAAGACCAAATTGGGGAATATAAAGATAGGGTTGAAAGAATTAACGAACAGCTTGGGAGAGGTGGTCGTGCATTAGGCCATCGTGTATGGCAATCGATAGAAAACTATATGTCTTTGTATCCTGGGGTTGTTGCTGCTCAAAGTGACTATGAACGGCATCAGGCGATGGAGCGTGCTTTTGAAGATCAGCTTGTACAAAAGGTAATGCCGAAACTCCGCGGGCTTGAAACTCGAGGATTGCAAAAAGACGTGCTTGAAGCAATAAAGAAGGAACTTCCTGAAACACTCCATAAGGATTTCGAAAATGCAATGGAGCAAAACTATGGTCAGTTCATCTGGACAACTTCGGGTTATTTGTTAAGAGAAGATGGTTCTAAAGATGATAAGGAATCCGAAAGCTCGGCTGTCGATGGGGCTTCTCGTGAAGAACCAACTCGCAGCGAGTCGGTTGACCCTATTGTAAAAGAATGTGTTCAACTCATTAAGAAAGGCGAGTGCAAGAGAGATAAGGTGCAGATAAAGAACATTCTTGAAGATCGGGGGGCATATAGCCCGGACCGATTAAAGTTGGTGCTTGATATGACGAAAAAATAGAAGTGCGGTTGAGTATGGCTGAAGAACTGACTTCGATATACAGGCAGATTGCCGAAGGAAACGGAAAACAATATGAACTGTTGTTTTCTATAGTGGGGATGTTTTCGTCTGTAGTGGAATTTGATCCGGTTACAGACAATCCGTTGCCGAGTACTGTTGACTATGCCTTGTACGGAATATCGGTTTTTGATTGGAAAAAGGTCGGTTGGCAAAATGACCGACTGCAGCATATCGTGAATTTTGCATCTGCTGCCATTCGAAACCTAATAGAAGCTCTTCATGAAAAAAATCTGCGTGAGCACCTTATTACTCGTCCCGAAAAAATACGGGAGGTTGATAGCAAGAGTATGATGTGGCTTGCTAAAAAGCCGGGGTTTTCGGTAAAGCAGAAAATTGCCTCGGGTCAGCGTATGATGGGCGTATTTCATACGATTAGTTTGGATACAGCGGAAAATCGCCTATTCAAGTCGTTTATGAAACAATTGGACGATTTGCTATTAGAAAAGGAAAATGCTTGCCGCAAAAGGGGTGTTCCGATAACCGAAGAATTTGAACGATTTGTTTCAACGGTGCATAATTGGCTGAAAAGTGAAGACGCCTCTTTCATAGAAAAATGGGGAAATACGCCTCCCAACAACACCCTTCTGAATGATAAGAATTATCGGAAAATTTGGAAAGCTCACTTGATGCTTCAGAATTTAAATGAGCAGGTTGAACGCGATTTGGCTCATTTGTGTGAATTAACGGCATCGTGTTTTTTTTGGCTTAAGGCGGCATTGTTGAACCAAAGTGATAAAATTAGGTTTAAACAGAATGTCTTGATTCCCGACTATAAGAATCTTTTGCTTGTAAAGAGTGGTGACTCGCTAGAATATCTTTATAATAAAAAAATATGGCGGTCGGCTAGGGCTGTGTTGGACGTGACGAAGCTGCCGGAAAAGCGTGAAACCTATGCTGATGTTTTAGCTTGTGCGCAGCAATCTTGCAAAGAGTTCTTGGGGGGTATTCCTGCTTTTGCCGGGTTCAAATTGAGTGTTGAACAGGTTGATAGAGTGGCTAATGCCGTTGTTTCAATTGATTTGAATTCGGTGAGGCCATCATACTGCATGGATGACGGCAAAAGGGACGTTCTTTCTAAAAAGTTGATTTATCAGCAAATAGGCAAATATTCGTGTTCGTCGTCTCGTTCAAAATGGATTTCTACCAAGCTTGCCGGAGTAAAAACGTTCTCGATACATTCAATTTTTGATGAGTCGCTCCGTTCTACTATTGACGATGACGAAGAATCCCAGAATACGATATCGCGAGCTTGTTTGGATTTTGTAAAAAACATAAAAGAAGAAATCCACTGTCAAAAGTGCCTGTACATTACGAATGACGATGTGGATGATTTTTCTCCTAGCGTGAAATCCTTTAAGCATAGCATGAATTCGGCTTTCCCCAATGCTGAAATTTTGCCAAGAAGTATAGCCGTTTTGTTTTCGCATTTAGTAGAAGTTCAAAAATGTTTTAAGTCGGGGGATGAGTTTTTTATTCGTGTCATTAGTGATGATTACGAAGTCCACACGAAAATTAGAATTGCGTACGAAGAAAAATTAGAGAAGCAAAATCCTGAAACAAAGGGGTTGTTCTTTGAGCGTTTAGCATTCCGTCGAGTGCCGAGACCTGTGCAACGACAAAAAAATGTTCCTAAAAATATGGAACGAGTTTTGACGGCAGGGGATGTAACCTTGTTGAAGAACAACTTTTCTGTAGATGAGTTCCATTTTGAGCAGAATGTTTCGCTTGCACAGGAGTATCGTCGGGATAAGGAAATCGTTGTTAACGCTAGTACCGATATGTCCATAGGTGGCGTTGTTTATGAACGTCTTCAAAACATCAGTCCCGATATTCCATTATGGTGTGATTTTTTACCCAAGCTAAGTATGAAAGATTCAAACGGGGAACATGTCCTCGTTGAATCTGGTAAGGTGCGAATTCGTCCTGTTGTTGGTAAACCTGTGTCTATCCCGATTTCATGGAATTTTATTTTTCCGAAGGGAAAAACTTTTTACGAGTTTCCTCTTGAACAGGGTAGTAAAAAATCTAAAGCCAAGTATTTTGCTTATATAAAGGATTCCTCGTTTCCGCTAGAAAAAGATGTGTCGTGTCGTTTGCATTTGACATATACTTATGGTGCCCCGATTCCGTATAATCTTGAATTTATTCCTATTTCTGATAAGTCGGCGTTTAGGTCTGTAACGGTTAAATGGGAAAACAAGTCACACAAGGATTATGTGCATGTCCCCGGACCTAAATATCCATGTATAGAAAGTTGGGAAGAGGTGTATTCTAAAAAGATTATTTCAAAAAAAGATGAAGAACAGTCGATTAGAGACAAATTTAGAACGGCAGTTGAAATTACAGAAGAATTGGCTAAAAATGGATGGCGGCTCTGTGAAGTTGTAGATTATAGGCCAAATGTGAAACGTGTTGGATTTGGCTATCGTTCACAAACCATACCTCTTCCTATAGATGATGCGAATATTTTTATTCTGGATTGTAAGATAGATGAAGCAGAGTGCTCCTGCCATCGCTTTGCTTTTTCTCGGGATTATAAAATTGAAATAGGAACGCGGATTTGTTGCTCGTTTGTTTCTCGTACTGATAAAAAGGGTAATGTTTTTTGGACATCTTACGATTTGTATCCTTGTGATAATGAAGAAGCGGAATTGAAAAAATCCCACTATTTTATTGACGCCTTGTCGGTGTTACAGTTGTGGAATCAGGGACGGTCAACTAGAGATGATGATTTCCCAAAAGAATTTTTTGACTATACGAAAAAACTATGTAATGCGGCAGTAATCTTATTGAGAAATGAATCAGTCCCAAAGGCGACAAAAAATGAGGTTGTGAATATCATTGCCGGTTTGCATCGTGATGTGCCTGAAGATATATATGAATATCTTGACAAGATAATAAGTAATACTTTATCGAAAAATACAGATGATAATTTGACATTATTTCATAATAAGCGGCTTGTTAGTGCAATTGGATTTGCTGTAGGCAACGCTGAATTGCCATGGCAAAAAGAATTATTGAAGAAGATTGTTGCCCTTTTATCTTGTAAAACGTCTATTTGTCAAAAATGGGGAATTGAAATACTTGGAAATGCTCTTTGGCGGACAGAGAAATGCCTGTTGTCTCTTTCTCTTGATGATGTTCTTGTTATTCTGCCTAAGGCGGTTAGTGTTTTGGACGATTTTATTTGTTATTACAAGAATGTTATAGATGGAGTAATGGAGGACCCCGAACGACTGAATCAGTCTTTGGAAGACGAACAAAATTCGCGTCCGCTGTCCATAGAAGTATGGGATAAACGGCGTTTATTCCTTAAATCTGTAGAGCTGATTTTGGCCTTGTATCGAGTGCGAGAAATAAGCCAAGATGAACAATTGTTGCAAGCTGTTGCTCCGTCTCCACAAAATGAATCTATAAACGCGATAAAAAAGCTTTTGCCAGATATTGAGGCGTTTGTGAAAAAAGATATTCCGTTTACGGAGAAAATCAAAGGGCGGTGCGAAGCGGGTGAACGCAACCTATTTTATCAACCGCTTAAATCCCGTATCTCGTTTGATATCAAAGATGATGGTTGGGACAAATCTATTCCTGATTATATTTATGCATTAAAAAAGTTCACTAGGGGAGAAGATTGTAGTATTGTTGTTCGAAAGGTCCAAGATGACGATGAATGAGTGAACTGGTTAGAGATGGTATCATTATTTTTTTACGCAGGTCAGCTTCGGCTGGCCTTTTTTGCTGCCTTTTTTCGAAAAAAATCCGCCTTCAAAAAAAGTGGTTGTCAAATCAAAAATGGACTCGGATATAATGGGTAGAAAACCATGCAAATGCATCAAACTGCATGATTAAGGAGTCCCTGCTGATGAAACCTAAAGAATTTATTGACATGTTCCCTTTCGGATATGTGCGTCTGCGAAATCAGAACGGTAGCGTCGCGCTTACGCTCAATACGAAAAGCGCGGAGGCTTATATATTTGCCAAAAGGATTCTTAAATCCAACTGGATGCCCCCAATCAATCAAAGGGAGGTCGATCATTTGCAGCAGGAATTTGGAACCGTATGCACTATCGTTGACTGGTTCAGCGATGATTCCTGTCGTTACTTTATTACAACTTCGCTTGATGACTCGCTTCTTCATTACAGACTTGTGTTGAATGCCTGTTTTGGCAATGATGTCTTTGAGATTACAGGAAATTTTTACGAGAAGAAAAACGAAAATCATCGAAAAAGGGTTTGCTATGAGCGCTATTTAAAGAAGCTGCCGCCCGATGCTTTGACGACCGAGGCTGACTTTACGAATGAATGCTACGACGTAATTTTCCCGGACGATGCCTTGAGTCATTGTAGAAGGCTTGGCAATGTGATTGCGATGAACACGTACTGCCCGGCAAAGTCGAGTGCGCACGAACTTGAAAACGGTAAAGCTTTGGAGGATGAAAATGAAGCCGATGTCGATTAATGCTGATAAACGTCTTGCGGTGACCTTGCCGACTAAGCTTGGGGATGTTCTCCATACGCCGAAAGGCACTGGAATCCGTCTGATTTCCGTGTTGGGCGAAGGTGGCGAGGGTGCGGTTTATGTAACGAATACGCCTTATGTGGCCAAGGTGTATAAGCCAGAAAAGACGACATCCCATAAGCTTGTGAAAATCCAGGCAATGGCTTCTGCCGGGGTGAATTTCCCGGGCATCTGTCTTCCGCTTGTGCCGCTATATAATTCTCGGAATGAATTTGTGGGCTACCTGATGCAGAAGGCCGATGGCGTGAAAATCCGTACGCTTTACCAAAAGCCGCTCCTCCAGAAAAAATTTCCTCATTGGTCCAAGAGGGACTTGGTCGAGCTTTGCGTGACCATTTTGGAAAAGATTGATTGCTTGCATAGAAAAGGAATTGTTTTTGGCGATATCAATCCGGACAACATTCTCGTTAAGACTCCCAAGGAAGTTTACTTTGTGGACTGCGACTCTTACCAGGTGGCGGGCTATCCATGCCCTGTCGGAACGATTCCGTTTACGCCGCCGGAACTCCAGAATCGTGGTCACTATGGTAGCTATCTCCGTACGATTGGCAATGAAAATTTTGCCGTGGCAGTCCTTCTCTTTTCGCTGATGATTACCGGACAAATGCCGTACAATCAGAAGGGAGGCGATAGCGCCCAGCAGAATATCATTGATATGGATTTCTCGTACCCGCTCGGAGAATCTTCGAACAAGAAAACTCCGAATGGTCCGTGGAGATTCCTGTGGAGTCATCTTCCGCGATTTTTGAAGGATGCTTTTTACAACACCTTCAATAGGAATGGCTGCTATTCTACCGAAAGTACGCGCTTGAGTGCTTCTGGGTGGTTGAAAAAATTCAAGGAGTATTTGCGACTGCTTGATTCGGGGAAGCTTGGCGAACAGGACGAAATGTCCACTTGGATTTATCCGACTCGTTTCAAAAAGCAGAAGGGCGTAGTTTATGTGAAATGTCCGTACTGTAAAAACGAAGCCGACCAAAGCTGGATTAACGAAAAAGGTGCTTGCATTGAATGCTTGCGCAAACGAAGGCTTGCTCATCAGCGCAGTTCTGGAAGTCATCGTGTATTGCGGAAATCCCAGGTTCAACCTTCGTTTGGCGGAATGCTGAGTTCCCTGTATCGCCTCTTCGGATAAAACCCATAGTTTAACAAAATTAACAACAAACGAAAAAAGGAAGAACATCATGACAAACGAAAAACTCCTCAACATTGAAGATCTCGAAAACAACCCGTCTACCCGCGTGCTCGTGTGCCTCGTTTTGGATACTAGCGGCTCCATGGAAGGCCTGCCGATCAGTGAACTCAATGAAGGAATCAGGTGCTTCTACGATGCAGTGCGCAGTGACGAGACCGCTTTGTACGCTGCAGAAATTGCCGTTGTGACCTTCGGTGGTTCCGCCGTGCTCAAGACCGATTTCAACACTCTCGAGCATCAGCCTGATTCGCCTAGCTTTTTCGCTCATGGCGGCACACCTATGGGCGAGGCGATGAATATGGCTCTTGACTTGCTTGAAAAAAGGAAGGGCGAATACAAGGCCAGCGGCGTAGATTATTATCAGCCGTGGATTGTGCTCATGACGGACGGTAAGCCGAATGGCGACAGCTCGGAATATGCAAGGGCGGTTCAGCGTACCTGCGAAATGATCAATAATCGCAAGTTGACCATTTTCCCGATCGGCATTGGTGAAGAAGCGGATATGGGTGCTCTGGCGGCATTCTCGCCGAAGCGTAGTCCGCTGAAATTGCAGGGCCTGAACTTCAGGGAATTTTTCGCCTGGCTCAGCAAGAGCGTCTCAAAGGTTTCGCAATCTACGCCGGGGGATAAGATCCAGCTGGACGCTGATGGCATCAAGGGTTGGGCGGAGCTGTAGTATGGGCTGGGTTACCGTACAAAGTGCCGTTCAGGGCCGAGGCCACTTGAGTTCAGGAACGCCTTGCCAGGATAAGACCTTCTCTGTCGTCAAGGACGGATGTTCCGTGTGTGCCCTTGCCGATGGAGCGGGTACAGCGAGCCATTCCCATTTTGGAGCCGAGGCCGTGACGCAGGCGGTTTGCAACTTTATGGCAGAAAACTTTGACTTTGTCATTAACGAAGAAAATGGTGTCACCGTAAAGAAACACATCCTTGAAGTTGTCGGTCGGTGTCTCGATGCACTTTGCGCTGAGCAAGGCTGCTCTGTCAAGGACCTTGCTTCTACGCTTCTGTTTGTTGCCGTGAAAGCGGGGAAGTTCGTGATTTGCCACATTGGTGACGGTGTCATCGGCTATTTCAAGAATGGCGAAGTGCTGGTGGCTTCTCATCCGGAGAATGGCGAATTTGCGAATACTACGGTCTTTACGACATCGAATAACGCTATTGCAAGTATGAAGCTCATCAAGGGTGACTTGAATCAGATTTCGGGTTTTGTCTTGATGTCCGACGGTTCGGAAAACAGCTTTTATAATAAACGAAACAAGGTCCTGTCTCCTTCCCTTGCTCGTTTATTTAAGCTAGCTTCTGTTTGCGATGGCGCGTTTATGTCGCAAGGACTCTGCGAGACGCTTGAAAATTGCGTAAAGCAGAAAACTACCGATGACTGTAGCATTGTGCTGATGTCGCAGCTTGCGAAGGGCAGGGGCTTTGCGGATCTCGCGGATGCAGACAAGTGCGAACTCCTTCGGCTTCCTGATACGCGTGCTTCCCGAAAAAGGCTGAATAGCTTTGAAGATGCTCTCGATGCTTTGCGCTCTTGGAGCTCCCGCTGGGCGGCTAAGCGAAGGCTGCATTGGCGAGGGAAAAAGCTTGACAGAATTCTCAATCGCTTGGGCAAGGCAAATCTCCTTCAGGTTCGTGAGGACGGATGTTGCAAATCCGCCCTCCGGGCTTTTTTATAAAAAATCATTTTTTTTGCCAGCACCCCTTGTTTTACTAAAAAATTTTAGATATATTTGGAATATCGAAAGCGTCGCTTTCTTTTTTATTATTCTAGTCTGCTTCGGCAGGCTCCCGTTCGTCAGAACGGAATCTATCTAACATAGGCCATTAGGGCTGATCCATGAATTCCATAGCTTTTGTTATGGCCCGCTTTTGCGTCTTGGCGGGTTCAATTCAGGCGACTAGGAGCAGTTTCGCATGGCCACAAGGATGGATCCCATGACGAACGCAATCAATCCCCAGAACAATTTCCAGAACACCGACAGCCGTTTCGTGCGTTTCGCCAAGGATATCCCTATGGTGGTAAACTGGCATATCACGGAACGATGCAATTACCGCTGTTCCTTCTGCTACAGCGACTGGAACCATCTCGACGAGGTCTGGAACAAGCTCGAAAATGTCCGCAAGGTCATCGAAAACATTGCCCACTACCACGCTGAACGCTTTGGTGCGGGGGCCGCTCCCTGGCGCCTGAGTGTTGTCGGCGGCGAACCGATTCTTTTTCAGAAAAAGACTCAGTTCGTGGTAGAGACGGCGGTTGCCTGTGGCGCCGAAGTTTCGATCATCACGAATGGGAGTCACCTCGAAAATATGTTCCCGTTCGCCCGCCTGCTTTCGCAGGTGGGGGTGTCGCTCGATTCCTTCATTCACGAAACGAACATGAAGATTGGCCGCCAGTGCAATGGTCATACGCTTTCCTTTGAAGAGATTTCGGATAAGATTGCTGCATTCCGTGCCATCAATCCGAATGTCCGCGTGAAGGTGAATACGGTCGTCAACCAGAACAACTTTGATGAAGTAATTGTAGATAAAGTGGCCGCACTTGGTGCTACTAAGTACAAGATTCTTCGCCAGATGCCGTTCGGTGACAACAAGGGAGTTACGGACGAACAATTCTACACGTTCATCCGCAACAACTACCGCGAAGATCTTTTTGCCAAGGTCGGCAGCGGTCGCCACATCTTCATCGAAGACAATTCGGTCATGACCCAGAGTTATTTGATGGTCGCTCCGAACGGCTGTCTCTTCCAGAACGGCGGTGCGGAATATCGCTACAGCCGTCCGCTGATGGACATCCCGTTTGAGGTCGCGTTGAAGGAAATCGACTTTGCGGAAGAAAAATTCTTCAGCCGCTACACTTCGACGGCGACAGAGACGATCATCGCCCGGATGCACAACGCGGTCGCATAAAAATGCCGTGCCATAAAAAAAATGGTTGACACCACGACAATTTCGGCTGATATAATGCAAAAAATAAAGGAGAGAACACCATGCTCATACTGATAGCGATCATCCTCGGAAAAATCCTCTAGGCGTAAGCCTCGCCCTGCCCAGAGGCGCAAAACTTGGGTTCGTTAGCCTACGGTAAAAAGACCTTCTATCTCATAGGTCCCCGAGCCTTTTAAATCGGGGGTTCATAGACCTTAGGCGGCGTGGTGTCGCCGAGGTCATTGTGGTCACTTCATGCACGAGGCTGGGATGTCCCCAGTGTCGGTGATGCCGCATGGCAAAAGGAGATAGAAGTTATGACGACGATTACAAATTCCAAAATCGAATCCCTCATCCAGTCTGCTCGCAAGCATGGTGATAGCGCCTCGATCGAAGCTCTTTATGAGTACTACGAGGATGCTCTCAAGTCTGCAGCGATGTACCATTTCAAAAAGCATTGCTTTGACCGTGACGTGTCCTGGTTGCCGAATAGTGACCGCCATAAACAGGATGTAATCATCAACGCGGCTTACGATGCCTTTGTTAAAACGTACAAGACTTACGACAGCTCACGTGGTGCCGAATTTGAGACGTTGCTTAATCATAACATTGAATGGCTTTTCACGGATTTGCAAAAACGCGTCTTAAAGCACGGCAAGCGTATGTCGCATGACCAGTACAGCATCGATAATGCCTCTTGCAGGACACATGATGCCTACGACTCGTGCGACACGGACATGGTCAACGCGGTTTTGAAATCGATGCCGGAAAAAAGTGCCGCCCGCAAGAACGCCGAGGCTCTGTACCGGATTTTTTCGGAAGAAGGTTTTGACAAGCAGTGCTCTGTTGCGGATAGACTCGGTGTTTCGCGCCAGGCGATCAACAAGAGTTTCAAGTCGTACAGGGAACATGGCCCCAAGGCGATTCGTGATAGAGTCCTTGAAGCGCTGAGGCAGAATGCGTCCAGAAGTTCAGTTGCGACGAAGTCCCCGAAATGCGGCGGTACCTGCGGTTGACAAACCGCATTGGACAAACGACATGCAGACATAAAAGGAGAAACGACCATGACGAATTTTCAGAATTACCGTGAATACGAGATGAGTTGCAAACTACGCGACAATCTCCCGCTTGACGTAATGATTGTGGGGGCAACGGGAGCAGGCAAGTCTTCCCTTGTGAACGCTCTCTGCGGTGCATCAGCTGCGTCGGTGGGCCGGGGCGTAGATCCCGAAACGATGGACGTGAAGCGCTACACGCTCAATGGCCATTTTTGCGTGTGGGATACTCCGGGTCTTGGCGACAGTGCCTCGGCCGATGCGCGACACAAGCGTAAAATTATCGACCATCTGTTGATGACCTACGAGAACATGGGTAAACGTCACAGCTTTATGGACATGGTGCTGGTGGTGCTCGAAGGCGGCATTCGCGATATGGGTTCGTGCTACTCGCTCCTGAACGAGGTAATCGTGCCGAACATTGACCGCGACCGCATTCTGGTGGCCATCAACCAAGCAGATATCGCCATGAAGGGGACTCATTGGGACTTTGTGTGCAACAGGCCTGATGCGGTTCTTGAATCGTTTTTGCGAGACAAGGCTGAATCGGTGCGTCGCCGTGTTTACGAGACCACGGGTGTATCTATTCAGGAACCGGTGTGCTTTTCTGCCGAGTCGGGCTACAATGTAAATGCCGTGGTGGATGCCGTGATTGAACAGATTCCGCGGAACCGCCCGGATGTGCGCCGTGCATAAGCTTGAAAAATTTTGGTTGACACTTACATGGCAACAGTTGATATAAAGGTAAACAAATTCAAAAAGGAATCAATTATGACAAATTCAAAGAACAACCAAGAATTCATTTCCAAGATGGAACACGACATTGAGTCTTCATCCCTGCCCGAAGCGGTCAAGCGCAAGCTGATTGCGAACCTGCTCATGCTCAAGGCGAAGAAGGTGAACTTGCTCATCACGGGAGCCACAGGCTGCGGCAAGAGTTCGACCATCAACGCGCTCTTTGACGCCGACGTGTCCAAGGTGGGGGTGGGCGTTGACCCGGAGACGATGGATATCGAGAAGTACGAACTCGGCAATCTGATTCTGTGGGATAGCCCGGGGCTTGGCGACGGCAAGGAAGCCGACAACCGTCACGCGAAAAATCTCACCGCGAAACTCCTGGAGCGTGATTCCGAAGGCAACCCGCTGATCGATCTCGTGCTAGTGATTCTCGACGGAAGTTCCCGCGACATGGGTACCTCCTTCGAACTCATCAGCAACGTGATTGTTCCGAATCTTGGCGAAGACAAGTCCCGCATTCTGGTGGCGATCAACCAGGCTGACATGGCCATGAAGGGTCGCGGCTGGGACCGCGTGAACAACAGGCCTGAACCTGCATTGGAACAGTTCTTGCTGGAGAAGGTGGAATCGGTCAGGCGCCGCATTAAGGAAAGTACGGGTGTTGATGTGGAACCCATCTACTATAGCGCTGGCTACAAGGATGGCGACGCACCGCAGAGGCCCTACAACTTGACCAAGCTGCTGTACCAGATCGTTCACTACACTCCCAAGGAAAAGCGCACGATTTACGCGAACAACATCAACCGCGACCGTGAAATGTGGAAGGACGACGATGACCTCAAGGACTACCGCAACAGCATCCTGGACGATATTGTTGAATCGATTTCGGACTGCGCCGATGTCGGTGCCGATATCGGTGAAAGCCTTGGAGGTCTGTTCGGCAGTGCGGGGCGTGCCGTGGGGCGTGTCGCGGGCCGGGTTGTCGGAGGTGCTTTCGGTGCGGTCAAGAGCATCGCGAAGTCGTTCTTCGGCGGCATCTTCGGCTGGTAGCGTTCCCGCACAAAAGACTTACGGCCCCTTGTGTTGTGGCTGGGCAGTCCCGGTGAAAACCGGGGCCGTTTTTTGTTGCTAATTAGGGATGCTGAGCTTAAAATTTCCCGTTTTCACTCAAAAAAGTGTAAATTTAAGGAGTCCGGTCTGCATGGCCGGGTGTCAACTTGAAATTTTTACAGACAACATTTGTGTTACCGTGCCGAAATTGAGCTAAAAACGCCAATTTCGACCGCTTTTCAGGGTGATGTAAAGAAATGATTACAAAATGAATAGTGCTTTGATGGGCGGTTGTTACTTTTTCCCTCCGGAAGCCTTGATTTACAAGGGTTCCAGAAGGGTACTCCCTGAAAAGCGCTCCTCTCGCAAGAGAGATTAAGACAATGTATCCCTCAACATAATTGAGGAGATCAATTATTTCCCCTGAAAATCTTCTTGAAGGGGGCGTCGTAAGTCGGGTCAAAGAACTCCTGCTGTTTCAGTTTTTCTTTTGCGTTTTCGACCGCCTGCTGGCGCACCTGTTTTTCTATTAACTTGTTCTTTTCTTTTACCTCTGTCGCATTTTTCATGCCGTTATATATGCGATTTCCATGCCAACGTGAAAAATACCGATTTTGAACTAAAAACGGCATTTTTATTCAGAGAAAAAAGTGATTAATCGATTAAATCACTGATTAATCAGTTTTTTCGCAGTCCGCTTAAGGTATGGCAGTGCTAGCTGAACTTACGCAAGAGTGGTAGAATAATCGTATATTTGCGATATGCAAGTCCCCCCTATAAAAATAGTCCGGTCTCGTTATCTCTTGACGGTTGAAAATGAGCGAAAATTTTCGCTTTTTCCTGAGGCTTGCATCCGTGGTGCCTTGGGATATTTGCTTTTTGATTGGGCGAAACTGTATTTCGAGGAAGGTGACTTTTTCAAGTCTGAACTTTGTATCCGTCTGTACGAGGCTCTTGTCGGCCCGTTTCCAGAAAAAAAATTGTTGTCCGCGAAGCGACTCCTCCCAAAATGGGAATGTTGTTTGTCGCAAAAGATGAGTCCGGTGCGGACTTGTTCCTGTTGGAACTGACCTTGTTTGGCGACAACGAAGACTTGTTGCATCTTTTTACGGTTGCTTTAAGGCGGTTGGGGACTGAAGGCGTAGGGCGTAGCGGAATCCGTTATAGTGTTCATACGAAGATTAATACCCAAATAGGGTTTCTCTCTGATTTCATTTCGGATACTCCTTTAGAAAACGATATTATAGATGTCGAATTGCAGCTCTATTCTCCGATGACGCTCAAGGCTTATGGAGGGCGCATATTGGATGTGTGGGACCAGGATGCGTTTGCCCGTAATTTGTACAATCGTGTAGAATTGTTGTGTGGTGCTCTCAAAATACCTTTTGATTTCGCATGTTCGTTGTCGGATTTTGTGGATGCTTTTATGTCGCTGGACTGTCGCTGCATGACGAAGTCCGTGTCTCGAAAACGCTTTAGCTCTCGACAAAAGCAGTCGATAGTTTGTGCGGGATTTACAGGGCGTGTTCAAATAAAGAGCATGCCGCCGCTCGTTGTGAATCTTTTGCTGTGGGGAGAGCAGCTGGCCGTTGGCAAGAATACTACATTTGGCGGTGGCCGTTATCGCCTTCAACGATTAGTCAATCTCTAGAATACACTAGTGTCCACTAAAGGTCAAATAGGTTGTCGAAAAGGTCGAGGGATTTTTCTTTGATTTTTTCTTTTTTGGGGGTTATGTTTCAGTTCCCTAAAATCCATTCACCAAAGAACGGGTCTTCGAGTTCATAACCCGTGGTCTTGATGACGTACCCCTGTTTCAGCAGGCGCTTGATGGCGCTGAACAAAGTGCTAGGGGCCACCGACCTGTCGGTCATAGGGTTGCGCCTATTGGCTAGCGCGAGCATCACCTTGCGGTCTGTGCGGTTCATGTTCGCCCAGAGCCGCTCGTAATCCAGGGAATGCTCCTCTACCTGCCTCTTTATGGCGTGGGCCACGGGGTTGTCCTTGACCTTGCTGTACTCGATTGCGTTATAGACAGCAGCCGAAAGCTGCTGCGTGTAATAAGGGTGCACATCCGTAAATTTCAGAATTTCCCCTGTGATGGCGGCCTTTCGCTCGGCTGGCATATTGGGCAGGCGACTTTCTACATAGGAATAGAAATCCTCGTATGGAATTTTCTTCAGGTTCATGCGTTCGCCAAAATGAAAAAATGGGGATTTTTTCTTTTCGAATATTTCCTCCATCATAGTCTCCTGGCTGCCCATAAACACGTAATTCAACCCTTTTTGCCGTTGCATGATGGCCCGCAGCTGCCTCGCTAGTGTTTTGTCTATGGAATTCACTTCTTGGAATTCGTCGAACACCACTATAAGTCGGTTCTTTGCAGAAGACACCTTTTCCAATAAGTCCAGGGAATCTTCCAACATGGCGGACGGTTTTCCTACCGAGGGTACGAAGCTCACGTCCATACCTTCGGTCACCGGATTGAAGGAAAGCGTGGGCACGACGCGGAAAAGCTTCATAAGGTGCTTGATCTTTTCGAATTTGTGTATCCGGAACACCTGGCGTAAAATTTGGGAAGCCAAATCTTCCACATTCAGGACTTTCATGAAGTCAATAGTTATGGACGGACGGCCAATCTGCCGAAGCGCCCTTGCTACCAGGCTGCTCTTGCCGAATCTGCGCGGGGATATTAGCACGAGGTGGTTCTCGCTGTTCAGTAATTGCTTGATCTGCGCAAGTTCGTTCACGCGATCCGTGAAATATTCGTCTTCTACGATAGTTCCGAATTTGAACGGGTTCATGGTGGCTCCCTATGCGAAAAAATTCAATGCGAAAAATTTCGCATTCTCGATTAATATAATATAATTGTCGGAATCTTGCAATATGGATCAAGGGTTTCTGGGCGTGCTTTTCTGCCAGACTTTACCATTTCGCCTAGAATGTTGGCCGAAAATACAAGCGTAACCATCCAGATGAACTCTACCTTGCAACTTTTAGCCAATATTAACTATATTTGGGCTATTCAAAAAATAAACCCTCAAATCAAGGCAAAAATATGTCAGATCGTTTTATCGTGACCGGTAACTTTACCGATGATCCGTTTGCCATCGACATGGCGCAGTACATCGGCCTCCGTGAAGATATCTCCGACGTGGTCTCCCTGAAGACTTTCGCCAACTCCGAATTCTGCCCCCGTTACGGGCTAGACGTGGACGATATGGACCATATCGGCCGCCGTCTCGAAGGCAAGATTGTCTTGATTTGCTCGGTTTCGAACCATGAACGTAGCCGCAATGACTACGCCATGCGCAACTGTATTTTGGCCCGCGCCGCAAAGGACAACGGTGCCGAACAGGTCGTGCTCGTGGAACCGGACCTTTTCTATAGCGCCCAGGACCGCGGCCCGCACCGCATTGGCGAACTTGAAAAGGATCGCCCGGATATTGACCTCAAGAAGTTTGACGGCCAGGCATTCACGAGCCTCCTCTATGCCGAACTCCTGAAGAAGGCTGGTGTCGATGCCGTGGTGACTGTCCACAACCACAGCATCAAGGTGCAGAACCTCTTCAACGAAATTTTCGAAGGTCATTTCCACAACTTGATTCCGACCGACGTCTATGCCCACTACATCAAGAACAGCAACTTTGTTCAGACTGGCAAGGACGGCAACAACCTCGTCATCGTTTCTCCGGACAAGGGCGCACGCCCGTTCATGAACGCCGTCTTCGACGCTCTCCAGTTGCCGGAATGCAAGCGCGTGGTGATGGACAAGGTTCGTACAGGCGAACGCGAAATCAGCATGACCTTCAACCCGGAACTCTCCGACATCAGCATCGAGGAAATCCAGGGCAAGGACGTTATCGTGTTCGACGACATGGTGCGTACCGGTACGACGATTGTGCAGTGCTGCGAGCACATCAAGAAGGGCAACCCGAACCGCGTATGCTTCGGCGTGACGCACTTCCACACGAGCCCCGAGGCCCGCGAAAAGCTCAACAGCCCGGCTATCGACGAAATCCTCACGACTTCGACGCTCCCGGACATCATGAACCGCGACTGCCAGGGCCGCCTCCGCAAGAAACTCACTGTGATGAAGCTCGGTAAGTGGATTGCCCGCCATGTGATGCAGATGTACGGCCTCGACGACGGTCGTTTCGAGAAGGACTTCTACAAGATCGACATGTCCTCCAAGAACCCGCGTTGGCCGCCTGCATTCTTCTAAGTTTGGCTGTATATGGAAACGGATCCCGGACGTCTTACGATGTCCGGGATTTTTTTTTGAAAAAAGGGTAGAAAATGAGCTCTTGTTTGAATTTTTTTTATTGAAAAAAACGTTAGTATGAATTATTAATAATAAAACGAATTATTTTTATATGTAGCAGAATGGGTTTTAATGATGGCGGCGGAAAAATCAATTTCATTGACGACTGATGTTTTGGACCGTGTCGATATCGGTCTTTGGGCTGTAGAAATTGACGAAGGCCGTGCACCGAGGATGTACGCCAACGAAACCATGCTGAAGTTGCTGGGACTTGGCGAGGGTGTCGCTGCCGAAGATGTGTTTCATGCGTGGTTTGACAATATCGATCCTGGGCATTTTGAAGAGGTCAAGGCGTATGTCGATAAGATGAGCGCCGGCGGCAATGCCGAAATCCAGTACCCGTGGCATGCGCCCGATGGGCGTGTGTGCTTTGTCCGCTGCGGCGGTACCCGCGACTACGAATACAAGGACGGAGTGAGGCTCAGGGGGTGGCATCGCGATATTACGGAGCTTGCGCTTATCCAGAAAACAGCCGAAGAGGAACTGCGCAAAGAAATCAAGACGATGGGTCTGGATGCGAAGCGCGAAAGTCTCCAGAGTGCCGTGAACGAAAAACTGTACGGCAAGGCGATTTTGGACAAGGCGTACAGTTACTTCAAGGTGAATCTTTCCGAAGGCAAGGTCTATCGCCCCTTTATCCAGATTA
>JAEEGH010003420.1_pt1 | contig 41723 bp, 35 predicted proteins | sample 9134181 | NCBI WGS metagenome assembly JAEEGH01 (sample SAMN16246544, study PRJNA631951) | gut metagenome | biome: gut microbiome; feature: rumen; material: DP-attached | host: Bos | place: Iran: Karaj | collected 2018-10 | reverse complement strand
GCCACCATAGCTGGGTATTCCTCTTTGGAGGATCTGGAGGGCCATTCGGTCGCTGTGGTCAAAGGCAGCACTAGCGATGTGTTGTTGAGCGACACGCACAATTTCTCTAATATCCAGATTATCCGTTTTGCTTCGCCTACCGAGTTGGTCGAGGCTGTGATGAACGATTCAGCCGACTGCGGCATCACCGATACCGTGGTGTTGATGACGCTCGAGATGGAGGAGCATGGGCTCGCCATCGACTTTAATCTGCCAGGCGGTTTCGATGTGGCTGTGGCATTCAACCCCAAGGATAAGGAGCTGTGCAGTAGGTTCAACGACTTTCTTGTGCAGATTAAGTCGGACGGCACGCTCGACGAGATGTTCACCCGTTGGAGCAGCAAACAGTTGGACACGGTGCATATTCCCGACATGCCCGAGTTGGCAGACCTGAAGGGTCACCCCATCGAGGTGGCCACCATGATCGACAATCCACCGTTTAGCTTCTACCGCAATAATCGTTGGACAGGGTTGGAGGTGGAACTTATGCAGCGGTTCAGCCTCTTTGTTGGGCGGCCGGTGCATTTCAGCGGCTATCTGTTTGAGGAGATAGTGGATGTGCTGCTCACGCGCAATGCCGACGCGGCTGCCGCCAATCTCTTTATCACTCCCGACCGCGCCGACAAGGTGCTGTTCTCACATCCCTATTATTTGTGCAAGACTAGCTGTTTCTCGAAGGCTCGCTAGCCGTTTGTCTTTGACAGGAGCCCGAGGGATAGGATGGTTTCGGCTATCAGTTGGTGCCCCGCTTCGTTGGGGTGCATGCCGTCGTTGCAGTAGTAGTCGCCCAGTGCGCGCCGCTCGAGGAAGACGGTAGTGATGTCGATGACCTGAATGTGGTGCTGTGCCGCAATCTTGAAAATCTCGAGATTATATTGTTCGTGCCAGTTGCTGATGAAGTTCACGTCGCCACCGAGCCATTTCAGTATGTTCTCTTTGTTTAGGTTTTTGCTGACAAAGTCGAAGAAGCGTTGCGGGAGCAGTGTGGGCAACGATAGCAGCACAGGTATGGCACCGATAGCGCGTACTTTCTCTATGAGTTGTATGTAGAGGTCATGAAACTGCGAGAGGCTGACTTCCGGCTTGTGCACGGCCATGGGGTTGGCGGAAATAGCCTTCCAGTCGAAGTTGCAGTCGTTGCCTCCGAATTCGAGCACCACGTGGTCGCCTGGGTGTATTTCGCGCAGATGGCGGTCGAGGTTGTTGAGTCCTCCTAATATGGTGCTGCCGAAGCGCGACAGGTTTCGGATGGATACGCCTGAAGTGTTGCCCACTCGGCTCACAAAACCTTGGTCGCTTATGGTGTATTTCACGGTGCCATCACTTATCTGCGATGTGTTCATCACGATTCCTTTCATAATTGAGTCTCCAAATGCAAATATATTGTTCATTCTTATAATAAGCCGTTGAATAATGTAATTGTTTTTGGTCTACAAAATATAGGGTTGTTCTGTTTTTTTCGGATGCAAAAGTACTACCTTTCTCGCAGGTGGCAAAAAAAACGTGATACCACCTATAAAATGGGATAAAATATCTATTTTTGGCGTTTTTCTGAGGTCGTGGGGCTAATTTGTGGCGATACGCCTCGTAAAATCCCTGCCATTTGGTGGCGAATGGGACGAAAAATGCTACTCTCTTTGTGGTGTGGATGAAAAAAAGTACTGCTTAAAAATCCGTTGTGTCGAAAAATATGGCTATCTTTGCATATCGAAAAAATAGAATGTACTTATGGCTGACAATTATCTAGAGAAACGATACGAGGAAGTGTTTGGCGCGGGCCGTACCAAGGTCAGAAGGGTGGGGCATACCCTCGACGAACTGCTGTTGCGCAACCGTAGTCAACGCGGCTATAATAAGGCTTACAAAGTGAAGCGTGAGGAGCTGGAACGCATCGTGGGGGTATGTAGCAAGGTGCCCTCTGCCCGCAACCAGCAGGTGCTTCGCTTTCGTCTCGTCACTCACGATCAGGGAGCCGATGTCGTCCTGCGTAACATCCGCCTAGGTGCTGCGTTGCCCGAGCTGCATCTTCCATTCCCCGGCACTGAGCCGGAGGCCTTCATTATCATCTGTAGCACCATCCCTGAGAACAAGATGGTCGATGTCGACTTGGGAATAGCTATACAGAGCATGCTCCTCAAGGCGGTGGAGATGGGCTTGAACGGCATCACTATCGGAGCCTTCAACAAAGGCGAATTGGTTAAAGAGTTGGCTCTACCCTATGAGCCGTTGATGATACTGGCGATAGGGAAGGGGATTGAAAAAATCGAGTTGGTGCCCATCGCTCCCGACGAGAGCCACGCCTATTATCGGAATGATGGCATACACTATGTGCCCAAGGTAGGGCTGAAAGATTTGTTGGTTTAGTCGATTACTTGCAATACGTCTGGCTCTAGGTCAACCACGAGGCTGATGTTCAGCTTTTCTATTTGCGTAACGAAGTTCCCATCCTTGCAGTCTTTAGTGATGGTTCCCTCCAAGCCTGCAAATTCGCCCGCTATGACTCTGACGTGCGCGCCCTTTTTCAAGCGGTCGGAGTTGTAGACATATACCTCCTGCAACGAGTTTGCCAGTCGGCGCATGGCCTCTATTTCCCGCTCTTGGATGGTGGCTATTCCTGTGTTGCGAAATCTCACAAATCCCACCACGCCGACTATCTCCTTCACCTTGTAGATGTCGGCTTCGCGCAGTTTCACAAAAGTGTAGGAGGGTATTAGGGGCACCTCGACACTCTTCATCCTATCCGACCACTTCCGCAGCACACGGTGTAGGGGAAGGTAGGTCTCTAGTTGTAATTCGTCGGCAATTCGGGCGGTAACTCTCTTTTCAGCTCTTGGCGAGGTGTAGGCCGCTACCCATTGGGGGTCTTGTGTTAGCATATTACAAAAATAAAGCTCTAGTTTAATAAGAGGACTTCTATAAATTGAATAATATGGAGTTAAAAAGATTAAGGAAGTCCGGTGGACTTACGTCAAATAGGACAAATGCTTGGTCGTCAACAGTATTGTCCATTTTAACTTCCATTTTTACTCCCACTTTTACTCCCAACTTTTGAATTAATAGAACCCATCTTATAACGTTAGAAAAGCCTTTACTTGATGAACTTAAAGTTACGACCAAGATACTGAGCCTGGTCGCCCAAAGCCTCCTCGATGCGCATGAGTTGGTTGTACTTGCAGATGCGGTCGGTACGGCTGGCGGAGCCAGTCTTGATAAGGCCGGTGTTGAGTGCCACGACGAGGTCGGCAATGGTGGTGTCCTCGGTCTCGCCCGAACGGTGGGAGATGATGGAGGTGTAGCCATTGCGAGTGGCGAGGTTGACGGCGTCGATGGTCTCGGAGAGGGTTCCGATCTGGTTGAGCTTGACAAGGATGGAGTTGGCCACCTTGCGGTCGAGACCCATCTGGAGGCGTTGGACGTTGGTGACGAAAAGGTCGTCGCCGACGAGCTGGCAGCGGTCGCCAAGAGCATCGGTCATGAGTTTCCAACCATCCCAGTCGTCTTCGGCCATACCGTCTTCGATGGAAATGACGGGATATTGATCGACCCAGCGTTTCCAGAAATCTACCATTTCCTGTGCGTTGTATTTGTCGCCTGTTGACCAGCGCATTTCGTAGAGGCCAGTCTCGGGGTTGTAGTATTCGGAGGCGGCAGCATCGAGCGCGATGAAGACATCCTCACCGGGGCGATAGCCAGCCTTCTCGATGGCTTGGCAGACCACCTGGATGGCTTCGTCGTTGGAGGCCAGGTTGGGGGCAAAGCCGCCTTCGTCACCGACGTTGGTGGACATGTCGCGGCTCTTAAGGACGGTGCGGAGGTTGTGGAACACCTCGGCACCCATGCGGATACCTTCCTTCTCGCAGCAGGCGCCGACCGGACGGATCATGAATTCCTGGAAGGCGATCGGGGCGTCGGAGTGGGCGCCGCCGTTGATGATGTTCATCATCGGAACGGGAAGGACATAGGTGTTGGTACCGCCGATATAGCGGTAGAGCGGGATATCCAGATAGTTGGCTGCAGCGTGTGCGCAGGCGAGGGAGACACCGAGGATGGCGTTGGCACCGAGGTTCTTCTTGGTCGGCGTGCCGTCGAGTTCGATCATCTTCTGGTCGATGGCCCGCTGGTCGAGGACGCTCATGCCTTCGATCACGGGAGCGATGCGTTCGTTGACATTGGCCACGGCTTTCAGCGTGCCTTTGCCCAGGTAGCGGCTCTTGTCGCCGTCACGGAGTTCGAGGGCTTCATTTTCACCGGTGCTGGCGCCGCTCGGAACGGCGGCACGGCCCATGATGCCACATTCCAGGGTTACATCAACCTCCACGGTCGGATTGCCGCGCGAGTCGAGGATCTCTCTTGCAAAAACTTTTTCAATAATCATTGTTTCAAATATTTATGTAATTATCTGTTATTCATGCAATCTGCAAAGATATAAAATATTTTTATCAGAGCAACAGAAAAGCCAGGTCGCGGAAAGAACGTACGGCTGTTTCATAGTGCGTCCCGCTTTTCTCCCGGAAATAACGCACCGGACGGAAGCCCTGGCTGATTTGCCGGTAAAGCCGGTCCGAACAGGCGACAGGCACGATGTCGTCAGCTGCGGAATGGCGGATGACGACTTTGACGTAGGAAGGCAGGGGCTTTTTCTCTTCGCGGGGAATGGTCAGTGCGGACAAGGCTTTCCTGAGCCGGCTGATGTCGGGATTCCCTTCCGGCGTAAAACAATCCGGATGCAGGTAAGTATGTATATCGGACCCGTACTCCTCCACCATCTTCCGCGCATTTTCCAATCCGCTGGAAATCCTGTCAAAATCTTCCAGCACGCGACCCACGAAGAGATTCGCCACATCGATGCAGGCGTCCTGCCAGGCGTTGGCACTTCGCACAAAAGACGGATAGATCATGTAGTTGATGTGGCCTGTTTCCAGTGTCTGCTCATAGGCCAGAAGCGGATCATAACAGCCGCTTCCCATACACAGGGTCTTCACCCGTGCTCCGTATTCCGGATGGGAAGTGTACAGATACGCAAGAGCCAGTGCGGCGGGCGCGCCGAGCGAATAGCCGTACAGGATTGTCTTGGAAGGAAGCTTGCGTTTAAGGGTCTGCTCGAAATACTCCATTGCCGCAAGCCGCAGGTCGGCAGATACGCGGGCGCTGTTCTCACTCATCTGATAAGGAATGGTGAGATGGCTTGTCTTCCCATAGCCGAGATTGTCGGGGATCAGCACCACGTATCCCAGCGTGGCTGCCAGGGCCTCGGTCGTATACATACGCGCTGTTCCGCAAAGGCTCTTTTCCCGATTGTAGGGACACATCTCCACCACGCCGCGCAGGATGGGACGGAGCGGATAGACAATGAGTCCCGAGGCTTCCACTTCCCTGCCCTTCGGATCCTCCGTCCTGTAGCTGACAGCCACGCAGCGCGTCTTTCCGCCAAGTCTGCCAAGCATACCCAGCAGACGGGACAATTCCTGTTCTTTTACGTCCAGGCCGAATTCCACGATCACGGAATCGACCTGCTGTTCCAGGGTCAGGTCCTGCTGGTCCATGATGGACAGCAGGCGCTGTTGCCCCTGTACAAGGAGCACCGGGAACACCACCAGGACAAAGATCAGGAACTTGCGCATTTATACGTTATAGAAGAGTGACAGCACCCGGACGAAGGCCCGGGCAGGAAGGATACGTTTGAGCGGGATGGACAGCTTCTGGATGAAGGTGGCGATGACGTAGCGGAATTTCGGGTGTTTCCTGCGGATGATCTTCGCAATCTTGCGGGCCAGGAATTCGGGCTTGAGGCCGGTACGTTCGTCTTTCTCAAAGCTGCTGACCGAGCGGTGAAGCGAGGGATAAGCCGCGGCCGCTTCATCCGAAACCTGCTTGATCCGCGCCGACGTGAATCCGGTCGAAAAGTCGCCGGGTTCGATGAGGATCACTTGGATGCCGTGCTTCCGCACTTCGATCTGCATCGCTTCACAGAATCCTTCAATGGCAAATTTGCTGGCAGAATAAAAGCCCTGGAACGGAAGACCCATCACGCCGCCGATAGAGCTGAAACAGAGGATTTTGCCACCCCCCTGTTTCCGCATGGCGGGCAACACGGCCTGTGTGAAGCGCACCTGCCCCATGAAGTTGGTATCCATCTGCAACTGCACGTCCGCTTCAGGAGCGAATTCCACCGGGCCGCCGATGCCCATGCCGGCATTGTTGATCAGCACGTCGATTCGGCCTTCGGCCGACAGGACCGCCGCCACGGCTTCCTGAACGGAAGCTGTATCGCGCACATCTGCACGCAGATAATGCACACCCGGGACAGGTTCCACGTCACGCCGGACTGTGCCGTAAACGGTATGTCCCTCTGCACTCAGTTGCCGGGCCATTGCGAGCCCGAAGCCCGATGAAACACCTGTAATCAGAATAATCATTGTGCCTGTTTTCTTTTTTGAACGAATAATACCGGATCGTTGGTGATGATGCCGTCGACATGCGGAATCAAGCTGGACCATTTGTCAACCGTCCAGATGCGCACCTCTTTTCCGGCCTTGTGGGCATCTTTCACAAAACGTTTCGAAGTCACCTTCACACACGGGTTGATGGCCGCGGCGTACGCATATTTGTCGAAGGAGAAACGGGTGAACCGACCGTCAAAACAAAGGCCGAACGGAAGGCGGCAGACGATCAGTTTTTCCACACGCAGTGTCGGATCGAGGGCGTGGACATCTTCGAGAATGATGTCGTTGAACGACTGGAGTATCGTCTTATCGTGCATACCCGCCGCATTCACAGCATCTATAGCTTTTCTTGAGATTCCGGGGTATTGATCCTTGTGATTCAGCTTAATCTCCAGTAACAACATACACCGTCCATTGATTAATTCCAGGACTTCTTCCAGCGTAGGGATGCATTCTTGGGTCTCCTGGCCGGCGGCGTCTTTAATCTTGAAACTCCGCACCTGTTCCAGGGTCATATCTTCAATCATTCCTTTCCCCGTAGTGGTACGGTCGATCGAAGGATCGTGGCAGACCACGACCTGGCCGTCCTTCGTCAGATGGACGTCGATTTCCACCAGCTCCGCACCGGAGGCGATACCGCGTTCGATGCAGGAAAGGGTGTTTTCATTTCCCAGTTTGGCGCCGCCGCGATGCGCGGTTATCGTAACCGTTGCGGGGACGTCTCCCTCCTTGCAGGACTGTAGGGTCAATGTTGAAAGAAGGGTGGCGGCGAAGAGAAGAAAACGATGCATATTCTGTCGGTTTTAAAGGATCAGCGAATGCCCCAATCGGAGAGGCGGACAGTACTCTCCACCTTCCCTTCGATCTTGTCGTCGAGGGCCGGGAAGAAATCGAAACCTGTGAGAGATTCCAGTTCATCGATGCTCATAGAGCAGTCTTTCAAGTAGTAACGGTCTTCGTCGTTATCCATCACAAAGGCGATGGCGCTGTAGGAGCCGTTCTTCTTGCGGATGAGGAGCGCTTTGTAGAAGGAATCGGGCACGACGACATCGCGGTCGCCGATGGTCCCGTAGCGGTTCTCCCCTACGATCGGGCCTGTGACTACCCAGACGCTGCCGTACCGGTTGGCCCAGTTGCGGACGCGCTTTTCGAGATACTGCCAGTCACCGGCGTTGAGCGTTTCGTTCTGGGGGCAGATGTTCGTGAAATAGAAGGTCTCGCTCATCGTGCTGTTGCTGAAGGCCGCATCGGCCGCCGGCATCAGGTGCCCCTTGCTCCAGCCTGAGCCGGAATAGTCTTCGCGCATAGCCTGGGTACAGCCTCTCAGGTCGGGATCCATCCGGAATTCCATGCCGTCACGCGTATGACTGCCGCCCGTCTCCTCAGCTGTCAGCTCGTAAGCCACCCAGTTTGGAATCAATGTCTCCGTATTGTAGGACGACACGTAGGCACCGTGCTGCACGATCCTTCCTTCCGAAGTCAGGGCGGGAATCTCCATCAGGTCGGCGAGTGCGACGGGGGAAGTCGCCGGTATCGGTGTATCGATGGTGGAAGGATCCTCCTCCGGATCTCCGCCTCCACGGGACGGGAGATTGACGAAGACGTAGTACGCAATGCCGGCCACTAGGAGAAGCGCGATGGCCAGGAGTTTCTTGAGCAGTTTCTTCATTTCAACACACGGGAGCAATTTGTGCAAATTTACCATTATTTTTCATTATATTTGAAAGTTAAAAGGAAAATGATGAAAGCTTATATCCGACCCGAATTTTTGAAGAAAGGCGACACGGTCGCCGTCGTCGCGATGGCCTCCGCGCTCAGCCCCCAAAGCCGGCAAACCCTCTATTGGAAAGAGATGTTCGAATCGTGGGGTCTCCACGTTAAAATTGGCAAGCATCTGTACGACAGCGCTCCCGGCGATTTCGCCGGCAGCGACCAGGACCGCGCGGCCGACATCACGGAAATGCTGCTCGACCCCGAAGTCAAGGCGTTGGTCTCGTTCCGCGGCGGCTACGGCTCGATGCGCACCCTGCGCGCCCTCGACCTCGACCTGTTCTCACAGCATCCCAAATGGCTCGTCGGATTCAGCGACATCACGGTCTTCCACGCCATGCTGCAGAGCCGGGGCATCGAATCCATCCTCGGCGCCATGCCCAGCACCGTCGGCGAAGGCTCCGCCGTCAGCGAGGAGTCGCTCCGCAAGGCGCTCTTCGGCGAAATCAAGAGTTATCGCACCGCTCCGCACGCCTTCAACCACACCGGCAGCGCCCGCGGCCGGCTGGTGGGCGGCAACCTGAGCCTCATTGTTTCCTGCCTCGGCACTCCCTGGCAGAACCGCCTCCGCGAAAACAGCATCCTGTTCATCGAAGACGTCGATGAACGGATGTACAACCTCGACCGGATGCTGCTCACGCTCCAGCAGGGCGGCACCTTCGACCGTGCCAAAGCCGTCATCATCGGCCAGTTCACCGATACCAGCGGCGAGGATGAATGGCAGCGCAAAGCGCTCGACCTCGTGAACGAATACATGGCCCCGCTCGACAAGCCCGTCCTCTTCGGCTTCGACTGCGGCCACGAACACCCCAACTACAGCCTCTACCTCGGCCGTGAAGTCACCCTCGACGTAACCCCCGACGGTGGTTCCCTTAAATTTGTATAAGATTATGGAACCCACTCTGTCAGCAAGTATCGTCTCAAAAACCTTCGCTTCGCTCATCCCTCCCATGTTTGAGTTACTGGGGCGCTGCCCCAAACCCCGCCGTTACGGCCTCCTATTCCAAATCGCTGGCCCTCGCGGCCTCCACTAGCGCCTGAAGGCGCGGGCGGCCATGGGTTTTTGATCCGATACCTGCTGTCAAGGTGGGTTCCAAAAGGCTATAAGTAGAATAGACATCAATTGAATAAATAACACACACATATCATGCTTAAAGACGGACAACTTTACATTGCGCATTGCGACAACGGAAACATCAACCTGATCGGGAACATGGCCAATCGGCATGGACTGATTGCCGGGGCCACGGGTACCGGTAAGACGGTCACGCTGCAGGTGCTGGCCGAAACCTTTTCCCAGGCAGGCGTCCCCTGCTTTATGGCCGATATGAAGGGCGACCTTTCCGGCATCAGCCAGGCCGGCCGCCTGAGCGGCTTCATCGAGAAACGCATGCCGGAATTCGGCATCGAGAACCCGCAGTTCGCGGGCTGCCCTACCCGCTTCTTCGACGTCTTCGGCGAACAGGGATTCCCGATGCGCGCCACCGTGTCGGCGATGGGCCCGCAGCTGCTCGCCCGACTGATGGAATTGACGGAAGTACAGGCCGGTGTGCTCAATGCCGTGTTCCGCATCGCCGACGACAACAACCTGTTGCTGATCGACCTGAAAGACCTTAAGCTGATGCTCGACTTCGTCGGCAAGAACGCCGCGAAGTTCACCACCGAATACGGCAACATCGCCCCCGCCAGCATCGGCGCCATCCAGCGTTCCGTGCTGCAGATCGAGAGTGAAGGCGGCGACAAGTTCTTCGGTGAACCCGCCTTCGATGTCGAAGACCTCTTCGCCGTGGAAAACGGCCGCGGCGTGATGAACGTCCTGGCCGCCGACAAGCTGATGCTTAATCCGAAGCTCTACTCCACCTACCTGCTCTGGCTAATGACGGAGCTCTACGCCAAACTCCCGGAAGTCGGCGACCTCGACCTGCCGAAGTTCGTGTTCTTCTTCGACGAAGCGCACATGCTCTTTGACGGCACCTCCAAAGCCCTGGTGGACAAGATCGAACAAGTGATCCGCCTGATCCGCTCCAAGGGCGTCGGCATCTATTTCATCACCCAGGTTCCGAGCGACGTGCCGGTCAATGTCCTCGCCCAGCTGAGCAACCGCGTGCAGCATGCCCTGCGTGCCTATACGCCGCAGGACCAGAAGGCCGTCCGAGCTGCCGCCCAGACCTTCCGCGCCAATCCCGCCTTCAAGACGGAAGATGCCATCCTCGATCTCGGTACCGGCGAAGCACTGGTCTCCTTCCTCGACGAGAAAGGCGCACCGGGTATCGTCGAGCGCGCCAAGATCCTTTTCCCGCTGAGCCAGATCGGCGCCATCACGCCCGGACAGCGCATGGACGTCCAGGCTGCTGCTCCCGCCAAACTCAAGGAATACGAGAAGTTCTTCGACCGCGAAAGCGCCTATGAAGTCTTGACCGAAGTGAACCAGAAGGTCGAGGAAGAGAAGGAGAAAGAGCGCAAAGCCCTTGAAAAAGAGAAAGAAGCCAAAGCCAAGGAAAAAGAGAAGAAAGCCTCCGGCAAGGCCAAGAAGGGCGGCATCGGCCGTACGATCCTCGGCACGATGATCGCCGCCGCCGCCACGAGCTTCGCCCGCAGCGCCGGCACCAGCATCGCCAAGAGTCTCGGCGGTTCCAAGAAGAGCACGACGAAGAAATCGAGCGGTTCGACGACCAAGAAATCCACCAGCACGTCGAAATCTTCTTCCGGTTCCATCCTCGGCGACGTCGTCAAGAAAGCCACGAAGACAGCCGCCAACACCGCCACCCGCAAAGTCACGACCGAAATCCTGAAGAGCATCCTCAAGTGACGGCAGCCTGGGCAGACTTCTACGCGACTCGGATCTATCCCGCGGTTTCGACCGCCCTTTCCTGGGTGGCCGCTCTCTTCGGTTTCTCCCTCACGGAGATCGTAGTGGTCGTGTTTATCGCACTGGCCATCTGGCTGATCATCAAGGCCATCCGTCGCAAGAGGCCCTGGTGGCGCTGTGTCTTGGGAGAGATGGGCCTGATCCTCGTCTTAGTGGCCTGGTTTTATGGCGCCTGGGGGCTCAATTATTTCCGCAGCAGCCTCTACGACCGGCTCGGCTCCCCGCCGATGCCCTATGAAGAAGCGGAATTCCAAGAGTTCCTGGGAACCTTCGCCGAGAACCTCAACGCAAACTGGTGCGATGTCGAAGGCATCGACCACAAAGCCGTAGAGCGTGAAATAAAAGCCTGGTACACGGCACTCCCCGCTGAATGCGGACTCTGCAAGCCCGGCAAATGGCAGCATCCCAAGAAGATGCTGTTCAACCGCCTTTATTCAGCGGTCGGCGTGCTGGGCTTCATCGGGCCGGCCTTCGATGAGATGCACGTCAACCACGACGTTTCACCGCTGGAATTCCCGTTTATCTACGCGCACGAGTATTCCCACGTCCTGGGGGTCAGCAACGAAGCCGAAGCCAATTTCTGGGCTTTCGAGGCCTGCCGGGCCTCCGAAAACCAAGCCATCCGCTACAGCGCCTGGTACATGCTCCTTACCTTCACGGCCGGCAACATCCGATCCCTGCTGGGCGAGGAAGCCTACCACGCCTGGGCCGATACGCTGATCCCGGAAGTTTACGTCGACCTGGAACTGGCACAGCTGCACTGGCAGGAACTCCGCTGGCCCTGGCTCTCGAAGGCCCAGCACAAGTTTTACAACCTGTTCCTGAAGACGAACCGGATCGCCGACGGCACAGCCAATTACGGCCAGGTCCTCCGTTTGGTCCTCACCTTTTCAGACTTTCACCTGCACGATGGCGAAGAAGGATAACGCACCCGCCAAGACCAATGCTGCCCGGCTGCTCGACACAGCCGGCATCCCCTACGAACTCGTCCCCTACGAAGTGGACGAATCCGACCTGGCCGCGCAGCACGTCGCAGACCAGCTGGGCGAGGATATCGAACAGGTGTTCAAGACCCTCGTGCTGCGCGGCGACCGCACCGGCTTCTTCGTCTGCGTGATTCCCGGCAATTTCGAAGTGGACCTGAAGGTCGCCGCCCAAATCTCCGGCAACAAGAACTGCGAGATGCTCCACGTCCGTGAACTCCTGCCCACCACCGGCTACATCCGCGGCGGCTGCTCCCCAATCGGCATGAAGAAACCCTTCCCCACCTTCATCCACGAAAGCGCCCTCCTCTACGACTACATCTACGTCAGCGCCGGCCTCCGTGGCCTCCAACTGAAAATCGCCCCGCAAGCCTTGATCGACTTTGTCGGGGCGAAAATCTATCCGTTGTAGGTCCCTTCCTCCACTCTGGCCATAAAAAACCCACATTTCATGGCCAGAAGGCCTCTCAGAAGGGATCTGGCCATAAAAAAGGCCGGTTTTCTTGGCCAGAAAAAGGACTCCTGCACTTTCCGTCACCCCTGGCTCAAGCAGGAATGGCGGGGGCAGAAGTAAAAAAACGAGATTCTTTATTTTTTCTCAAAGATCCACGTATCATCTGTCGAAGTTGTCGTTGAGACAGTTCGCTGTAAATGTTCAAATGTCCAGTCGGCTGTTTCGGGGGTAGACTCAAACGTGGTTACGTTCTTACTGTCAATGGTGATGGTTGCTGATGAATTATTAGTTTCCATCATTCTTGTGGCAGAAGGACCTTTGATTAAGGTTAGGCTGGTTATGCCTTCGGTGATGGCAATCTCATCACAAGTCCCAGCACTGGAAAAGCCTAAGGCATATTGGGACTCTACGGATGCACTGCTAGTTACTGAACCTCCTGAGATAATGATGCTTCTAGTATGGACACCACTCGCGCCACTTCTATGCCAAGACGATCCAATGCCTGGTCCTATATGCCCGATGGCGTTGACTGTGCCACCGCTGATAGTCAAGGTTCCGTGAGTAGTTCCGTCTTTACTGTGGACACATATTCCGGCAACTGGTGATTCTGGTCCGCCCCAAAAAGTGCTGGGTCGGGTTTGTTCAGCAGTGACGGTCCCGTTGCTGATGACTAAATCACCACCATTAATGTAGATTCCAGTAGCATCTCCCCTGGCTTCGACAATTCCTCCCGAGATAGATACTAATCCTTCAGCAAAAATGCCATAAAAATTTTCTGTACTTGTTGCTATAACAGTTCCTCCTGTAATTGTCAGATTATTTGCGCCAATTGCCTGGTATGCTCCAACGCCACAAGTGAAATTATAAGATCCACTCTCTATGATAATGTCCGCTTTATAGTTCTCGCATATAACTGCTCCGGAACAATAGTACCCGTTTACATTCAATGTGCCATCTCCCTGGAATGTAACTGTGCTCCCTTCTTTAATAAAGACTGGATTGTCATCATCGTAGTAAATGGTGTTGGAACCATTTGAAACGATGGTTGCATCAGCATCCAGGATTAGTCTCCGTAGAGAAGCGTCTTCCAGCGTGATGACAGACCCTCCGCCTGCTACTTCAATGATCCTGTCGGCCTTGCTGCCGGTCAACTTGGCGTTGACGCCTGCAGGAATGGTGACCGTTTCAGTGGTGGAAGACAGATCAATCACCAGTACGAAGTCGTTGAATGTCAACGAAACATCAGTGATGATGCTGCGAGCTACTGTAACCTTTTCCCCAGCTTTGAGTTTCTTGGTCTGTTGCAGGCCGTCGGTTGTCTCTACGGTGATGGCCAGGTTTTCATAGTCGGCGGCTGGAACTGAGATGTAGAAGGGGATGGCGATTGATCCGATCTCAACACCTTCCGTTCCGCAGTCTAGCGTGACGCCGGCCGTACCGGTGACGCCGGCTGCGAGATCCGTAGCTAGCGTGGCGACATTGCTGATTTCGCCGCTCATCCCTTGATCGGCGGACAAGACGATTTTACGGACCTTCTTTCCCGTTTGCGTCGTGCTGATGTTGAGCTTGATAATGCCGCAAAGGTTCTTGAAGGACAGGTTTGTCGTACTGCTTTCCGCGTACATCGGGTTGCCGGAGATGTTGCCGGCAACATAAGATTGTGTGGCGGGAAGCACTAAAGTTTTTACTTCATTGGAATATAGTGAAGTTGGATACCAGGCCATGAAAGGTGTGACGGTGGCTTCTGTTTGAGTTTCAAATACAAAGGTTGCATTCGTCGCACCGCCGGTCGTGGTTTTATAGATTCCGATGGCGCTGTTGCTCCTGATTGCAATCTGGTCGTTATCTTGCCATACCACTTTCAAGGAAGCATCCAAAGCTGTCTTGGTGGCTGGGATTTCCGTTGTTGCCGTGAAAACGAGGCCTTCCGGTTTGTTTTCTTCAAAAGTGATATCCTGCTGGCAGGAAGTCAGTGCAAAGGCGGCCATGGCCGCGAAGATGATGAATCTCTTCATGGTCGTGTCCTCCTTAATCAAAGATGCTGTCATCGTAGCTGTTGCCACTCAGGAACGATTCCGTTTCACCACTGGCGCACAGAACGCCTTCGGTTCTCAATTCGAAAACCCAGCTTTGTGGGGATTCGTAGTGGGCCTTTTGTTTTGTTTTCATCGTCGGAATATAGTTGTCTTGTTCACATTCTTTATCCTTACAAATCTACCCAAAAGCCCCCGGACAGGTGTCTCATATTCAAAAAAACGATTCTCATTCTTGGAAATGAGATACTGTTGGAAAGATCTTTCGCCTCGGTCGGGTTGGGATAAACGTGTATAAACATTTATAAACGTGTAGATATGGCTATTCACTTGAGGACAGTGTATCTTAGTGAATGCATCGCAGATCTCTGCGAAGAGACTTGTATTCAATGATAGTAATTCGCAGAAATGCGAATAATTCGCAAATTATTATTATCTTTGTTATGAACATCGAGTTTGAAGACAAAGCGCTGGAGGAGCTATATCTGAATGGTTTTACAAATAGTAGACACTATAAACGGCTTCCCCAAGATATAGTGAAGCGATATGTAAAGGTTGTGAACTATCTAAGAAGTGTACGACGGATCGAAGATTTATTTCTGATCAACTCGCTTCATTACGAGAAGAAGAAAGGCAACTTGAAAAACGTAGAGGCTGTCTGGATTAACGACCAATACCGACTGATCTTCAGCAGCTCGTCCAATTGTCATGGTATTGTTGTAAATGTGCTATTAATAGAAATATCCAAACATTATGAATAAAAAAGAATGGGTCCCTATTGTGGCAACCCACCCTGGAGAACTTATAAAAGACGAATTACAGGAAAGAGGTCTTACCCAGAAGCAACTTTCCGAAATGACAGGAATCAAGGCTTCCGTCATCAGCGAGACTGTTACAGGAAAGCGGCCTGTTTCTTTGAAAGTAGCGGTAGCGTTGGAAAAGGCTTTAGGTATTCCCGCAGACATCTGGATGAATCTTCAGACCCAGTACAATCTGGATACCGCACATATCGCTGAACGTAACAATCAGCGCGAGACCATTGCCGTAACTATTCCTGTTCGTGACCGGAATTTACTCAAAGAAGTATCCCGGAAATTCGGCTGGGGCTGCATGCTTTAGAGTCCCGGCCTGAGACGGTATTACGGGTTTATTCGTTTTTTTGACAAAATTGTGTAGCTTTCGGAGCGAAGCTGCGTCTAATGGGCAGAAACTTTTCTTCGAGACAATGACTGAACGTGAATTCGAAAAGATGATCCGGGAACACAAGGGGACGATCTACACCGTCTGCTATATGTTCTCGACCGACAACGAAGAGGTCGCCGACCTTTTCCAGGAGATTCTTATCAACCTCTGGCGGGGTTCCGGAACCTTCCGAGGCGACAGCGCGCTGAACACCTGGATCTGGAAAGTGAGTCTGAATACCTGCATCTCCTTCGACCGGAAGAAGAAGCACGGGTTGAAGACCGAACCTCTTTCGCTCGACATCGACCTGTATGAGGACCGGGATGAAGAAACCCGTCAGATCGGTCTTCTCCGGGACCGGATCGGGCGCCTCGGCCCCTTCGACCGGGCCATCGTCCTCCTCTGGTTGGAGAATCTCTCCTATGAGGAGATCGGACAGATCGTCGGTATCACGCCCAAGAATGTCTCGGTGAGACTTGTCAGAATCAAGGAACAACTTAAAAAGATGCAGTAAACCATGGAAAACACCGATAATACCCTCCGCGAAATGCAGCAGCAGATGCAGCAGCTGCGCGAAAAGCTCAATAAAGAGCAGATTATCAATGAACGGCTGTTGCAGAAGTCCTGCCGGCAGACCGTCGACCGGCTCAAATTCAAGTCGAACCTGCCCATCGTCTTCGCCATCATCGCCATCCTGTGCTCACCCGCCTATCTGAGTTTCGGACTATCTCCCTGGTTTCTGATCTTCACCTGCGTCCTGATGCTGGTCAGCATCGTGGCCACCATCCTGACCAACAGACATATCCCTCAGATGGACAAAGATCTGGTCACCGCAACGAATGAACTGACGCGTTACAAGAAGATCCACGCCGAATGGCTCAAGTATTCTATTCCTGCCCTCATCGTCTGGTTAGGTTGCCTGATCTGGGACTTCCTCAGAAACCAAACGATCTCCAAGGTGGAGTTTTACGGATTCATCGCGGGTATCAGCACCGGCCTCATCCTGGGCCTCATCCTGGGTCTCAAGATCCGCCGCGACCAGCTGAACGCGGCTGATGAACTGATCAGCCAGATAGAGGAATTGCAGAAGGACGCCTAAGCGCACCTTTACAGAATCCTGGCAGAATCCTTTACACATTTTGTAAAGCCGTAAAGAAACTTTACACACGGCTTTAATTTCTAAAATGCTGAAATTCAATCGATTGGATTTTTGGCACGGGCTATGGTCATGCCCATATCAAACAAACAGAACGAAAAACCCTTAAAACTAAAGAATCATGAAACGAGTATTTGCAATTATCGCCATCGCTCTGATGAGCATTGTCAGTGTCAACGCCAAGACTGTCCGCGGCTATGTATCCGACAAGGATGGAAAACCGGTGGTTGGAATGACCCTCGTGGCCTATAATCTGGAAACGCCTTCCAAATCGACGACAACGGAAACCCGGAGTGACGGCTATTTCGAGGTCCAGGTGCCTGATGACCTCGATGTCTCGCAGATCCAGAAGATCTTCTCCAATAACTGCACTTCGGTCGTCGACTACCGCAACACCTCGAAAGGCCTGTTCATCACAGTCGACAAGAAATAGCGATCCCAGTTCTATTCAACGCAAACTCGCCAAACAGGCGCAAGATCATCGGCCCCACACGCAATGTGGGGCCGCGATTTTCGTATTGTCAGTCATCTTTGTTTGTATTGCCAGCGGATTGTCAGTAGCAGGGGGATAAATTTGTATATGGAATAATGCGGCAATATTAATATGTCAATCGATATGAAACGAAAACAAAACTATGTCGCTCCGCGGAGCGAGGCCATTACGATGGCACCCGGAAGTTTCTTGTGCGCCTCCGGTGAAACGGAATCGTTCACGAGTGGCAATAGCTACAATGACAGTTTCTTTGATTAAGGAGGACAGTACCATGAGGAGATTTATCATCTTTGCGGCAATGGCCGCCATGGCATTGACCGCGTGCCAGCAGAATCTGAATATCGAAGAGGAGAAACCCGAAGGCACTGTTGTCTTTACGGCTTCGACAGAACTACCCTCCACCAAGACAGCATTGGACGCATCCTTGAATGTGCTCTGGCAAGACAACGACATTATTTCTATTGTAGACGGAGGCAGTCGTGTTGGCCAATATCAAACTACCACAGGGGGAGCGACGACTGCCACTTTCACCCATTACGGCGATACCCCTGCCGTTCAGTCTCCTTTTATAGCATGGTATCCGACCTCGTTAATGGTGGGCAGCAATTTTATTCTCCCTTCAACACAGAATTATGTGGCCGACAATATTGCCTGCAACCCGATGTATGCCGAAAGCAGCACCACCAATCTCTCCTTCAAGAATCTTTGCGGCATCATCCGTCTGAATGTCAGCACGTCGATGACTGGAAAGAAAGTTAGCAAGATCGTCCTTTCTGCCGATCAGGGGATGAGCGGCGCCTTCACCATTGTCAGTAATGCAGCCGTCGTCTCCGGCACGGATGGCGTAACGTTGGATTGCGGCACCGAAGGCGTCGAAATCGGTACTACGGCGATACCATTTTATATCGCTGTTCCAGCAGCTGACTATGAAAACCTTGCAATCAAGGTCGAAACGACTGACGGCCTGGAGCAGACCAAAACGCTGAAAACGGGAGAAAAGGTAACCGTCGGTCGCAGTATGATTACCGATATCACGCTGGCTTTTAATAATATATCACCGATAATCGTTACGGCTAACTCTTCAAATCTAGCGGCTCAGGTTGATGCGTTCAATGCTGCGACGACGGATAATCCAACCCTTCTTTTGACAGAAGATATCAATTATTCCGGTGATATTATTATCACGCGAAAGAATGGTGTTATCGATTTGGGTGGTCATTCGCTTAACTTCGGAGATCATTGGTTGTATCTCCAAAACGATGTATCGGGGGAAAGCATCACGATAAAAAATGGTAGTCTTGGTAACCGGATTGATGGCCTAAATACTCCCAAAGACTACTTCGGAACGGTGATACTTGAAGACATTACTCTAACCGGAGAAATATTCACCGACGGACATTTATATGAGTTGATAAATGTTAACTATACATATATTTCTTCTCCGACAATAAGCCGTTTTGAGAATTATGCCAGTTCTCCGGAGAATCTATCCATCTATCCTTGTATGGCAATCATTCGAGGCGGCAAGTACAATTGTCGGTTCCACCATAATGGAGATGCTTGGCCTAAGGGTAAAACGACAATCTATGGCGGGAAGTTCGCAGATGATCCATCCGCAATAGCCAACGTGACAATTCCCGAAGGATATTCCGTCAGGGCGAATACTGATGCTGACAAAGTCACTTATCCTTATATTGTCGAAAAGAATGCTCCTGCTTCCAGCAACCTGGTTCATTACTGGCCGTTCAACGGAAACACGAACGATGCCGTGACATCTGGAGCCATCAACGCGACAAATGATGGTGCAACGCTGACAACCGATAGATTCGGAAATGCTAATAGTGCATATCTTTTTGAAGGAGAAGGAGACAGAATGAATATCTATCCTGCCGGCAATTTTGATGCGGTGACCTCTTTTACATTCAATGCTTGGGTAAATACTACTGGGACAGGAGGTTCCGCTAATATAGTTAGAACGGACAACGGCAACGGCAGTTGGGGATGGTGCGTACGCTTTCATGGCGATGGTAAAATTGAAATCTGGGAAGGGACCAATTGGGCTTATAATACTATATCCGCCAATGCTTATAATGATGGAAACTGGCATATGGTTACTTATGTCCGGGATGTAAACAACTTGAACGGCATTCTGTATGTAGATGGAAATGAAGTAAGCAGCTATTCGATGACAAACGGCGCACAATCCCTTACTCCGTCGTGGGAAAACAACTACCATTACCTCGGTGTGGCTACTCCATCATTGGAGTATTTTGTAGGCAAGATGGACGAAGTACGCCTGTATAACAAGGCCCTAACCGCCGAGGAAGTATCGGCCCTGTATTTATACTGATTCTGAATGCGTTTTGCGTGACTGCCTTTTTTTCGTATCTTAGCGGAGTATGAGATACAAGTCCCTGCTGCTATTGCTTCTGCTATCGTTGAGCCTCGGAGCGTCCGTTGAGGCGCCCATCCCCATGCACGTCGAGCGTCTTCCGGACCTGAACATCCCGCGGACCGCGCATGTGCTGGCGTTCGTGAACGGGGAGTTGACGGTGATAGGGGGGCATACGACGGGGTTTATTCCGACGGCGACGGCGGAGTATTATCGCAATGGGAAGTGGCATCTGGTCGACAGTTACTTTCCGCACGATTTCGGGTTCGGGGTGGTGCTGCCTTCCGAAGAAGTGGTGGTGGGTTGCGGCTGTGCGGAAGCTTTTGGCGAAGGCCTGACGATGGGCGTGGAACTTTACCATCCTGCGTCCCACAGTTTCTCGCCACTGCCCATAGTGGACCAGCGGCGCGTCCGCGCCAGTGCAGCGCTGCTCTCCAATGGCACTATCGTCCTGAGCGGAAACTGGTACTACGGGGACTATATCTCAACCTATTCTCCGGAATCGGGCGGCGCCACCATCCGGAGGGCCGTGTGGCAGCGCGTCAACCCGCTAATCATGCAGACATCCTCGGATAATGCTCTCATACTGAGTAGTATCGATACGTCGGGCGCCAAGACTGCCGCGGTGGCTGAACGCCTGCATGGTGAACCACTCCAGGTGCCGCTTTTGGAGGAATGGGAAGGCTTTTTCCGCCTCGACGGACAGTTGATGAGCCAGTTCTTCATCGGCGACGAGACCGTAGGCGGTTACGCCTGGCTATTCCCGGCTACACGGAAGGCCGACGGACAGTTAGGCTTGATCAAGGTGGTCGGAGAAGAATTCTCCGTGCTTGAAACGGACCCCCCCCTTACTGTGGATCTGCCGGAAGGAGAAACCCTGATTCGCGAAGCCTTCCTGTTGGCGGATAAAATCAACAAGTGCGCCTGGGTGATCCGGCCGGTAGCGGATGCGGGTCGTATGTATGTATTCAAGGTGGACTATGGGCAGGCTCTTCGCGGCGGAAAGGCACCCGTGACGGTATTTCAGGCCGATTTGCCCGAGGGCGTTTCCGCCCCAATGGAGATGTGTGCGGTGTTGCTCCCAGGCGGCCGCATCGCCGTTGCGGGTGGTCGGATAATGGATAATTATTATCCGCTTGCCACTGCATATATCCTGCATACGGAACCCGTGTCGAAGGAGAAATCCAGAGCCTGGTTATGGCTGATTGTGGCGCTGGCGGCAGGGGGCGCTGTTTTAGGGTTTGTCAGGTATTTGAAGAGATCCCCGGTCAAGCCGGGGATGACGGAGGGACAATCGGAGATGACGGAACGGCAGCCGGAGGTGAAAACGGACTTGATGTCACGGATCTATAGTCTGATGGAAGATCAACAGATCTTCAGGAAGAAAGACCTGACCAAGGCCGACCTGGCGGAAAAGCTGGGTACGAATGCGACTTATGTCACCGCCACGGTCAACAGCCAGACCGGCAAATCCTTCACAGAACTGGTCACGGACTATCGCATCCTCTATGCGCAAGAACTGATGCGGGAGCATCCCGACATGCGTCTGCTCGAAGTCGCCGAAGAATCCGGCTTCGCCAGCGAAAAATCCTTCTTCCGCACCTTTAAGACCCGCCTCGGCATGACCCCCGGCGAATGGAAAGCCAGCCTTCGCGACGAATGAAATTGTGCGAAATGTTTTTGGAGGATATAAGAACTATTCTTATATTTGTCGAAAACAAGGAAAATGAAAACGACAACTGTTGCATTGGGTTCGCATCTGGAGGCTTTTGTACAGGAGTCCGTGGCGACTGGGCGGTACAACAATGTCAGTGAGGTAATACGCGCAGGTGTGCGGATGCTCGAAGAGCGGGAAAAGGCCCTCATGGAGTTGGACTTGGCCCTCGCCGAAGGTGAAGCCAGCGGTTTTATGTCACTATCTCGTGAAGAACTGATTAGGAGGATTGAAGATGAAGAGGATACAGTTCTCGAAGCAAGCGTTGATTGATCTTCAGGCAATCAAGCGATACACGTACTCTAAATGGTCAAGTGAGCATTATATCGCCTATCGGGATTCTCTGTTAGATGAATGTTATTCTCTTCCCCAAAAAACGCAGCAGATCTCATTTAGCAAGTACAAAAACTACTTCTACACACACTGTCTCCATCACTATGTTTTTTTCCGAATAACGGAAAAGGATGTGTTCATCGTTAGAATACTTCACGAAAGACAGCGTTTCGCGAAGCATCTACACGTTTTATAATGCTGTTGTTTTTGAAGGTTGATATTTTTGCACTTGTTTTGAAAAAGGGCATGACCATAGCCCGTGCCAAAAAAATCAAATGTCGGAAACGATCAATGGTACAGATACCCGGCTTTCCGAAGGTCTTTGAGGGTGCGGATGGGTTTGGGAGGGTTGAGATAGCGGGCGAGGAAGGCGTAGGTGTCGAGGCGGATCTCGCAGGCTTCCATCGAGTCGATGCGTTCGAAGGCGTGGGCGCCGGGCATCTTGGGGAATACTTTGTATTCAAAGTCGCGATGGTGGAAGGTCAGGGAATCGATCATCCGCTGGACTTCCGTCACGCTCACGTCGTCGTCGTTCATACAGGTCGTTATACGGAGCGGCTTGCGGAGCTGCTTCGCATACGTCACGGGTGAGCGGCGGGCGTACTCTTCCGGTTTCTCCTCGGGCGTGGCACCGATGTGATATTCTACCGTATAGTTGTGGGAGTATTCAGGCGTCTGGTAACTCAGGCGGTAGCCCACGTCGCTTACCGGCACACCTGCATAACCGCAGGCGAATTTGTCGGGATAGCGGGTAAGATTCATCAGCGTGATCATGCCGCCATGGCTCCAGCCGACAAGGCCTACCCTATCCGGATCCACGATATCATAGCTTTCTACCATATAATCGCGGGCCGCCATCACATCTTCGTTCTCCAGGCCGCCATAGTCGATATTCTCATAAAAACTCCGGCCATAACCTGTGCTGCCGCGATAATCCGGTGCTATCACGATATAGCCTTGCGAAAGCATCTCCCTGAGGATGTGGACAGATACGGTCGTGAAGTTGCTATGGACGCCGCCATGCGGATAGACCAGCAGCGGATACTTCTTGTTCTGCTTCGTGCTTTTGGGAATGAACACATAGGAGTAGAATTTCAGCTGGTTGCCGAGCAACGAGTCTTTAAAAGCCGTCCCAGTCTCTTTCCGGTACGCCGGCGGCGGCCCGGCCAGACGCACGACATCGACATATGCGATATCACCCAGCCGCTCGATCAGCAGCAGACTCTCGACCTTGCGGTCCACCTGCTGCGTGGCGAAATTGGAATTGTTTTCCTGTGCCGCCAGGCTCCCGCTGACCAGCAGCAGTCCGACCAAGATAAAAAGACGAATCGGTTTCATACAAACAAGCATTCTGTTTTCAAAGTTACAAATAATTCTGAATAATGGACTTCTGCCTGCGGCTTCGCCGGATTTGGTTTGTGTGGTTATTATTTGTAACTTCGCAAAATGGAGACAAATACGGAAACTATGCAAGCACCGGAAGAGAAACCGGTCCTGATCACCAAGAAGGAACTTCAGGAGGCCATCAAGATGCGGGGGCCGGTCGGGAGCGTGGTCGCCTCGACGGCCATGCGGATGATGGGGCTGAACAAGGCTAATTGGCATTACGGACGCTGCGCGGGCGGGAATGCCAACGATTTTGCGGCTCGTGCCATGAAAGAGGTGGAGGTCGGTTACGACATCAAGCCCGAGCAACTGGAATACGTTCCGCGCAAGGGAGCGTTCATCCTGCTGGCAAACCATCACTACGGCGGTCTGGACGGTATGATGACGCTCGATCTGATCGGTCATATCCGCCCTGACTACCACACGGTCAGCACCTTCCTGCTTGGCAAGGTGCCGGAGATGAAGCCGGCCATGTTTCCTGTGAATCCCTTCTCCAGCGACGGAACAGGCGCCAAGGGGAATCTGACGGGAATACGGAATGCCTTGAAACACATCAAGGAAGGCGGGTGTCTCGGCCTCTTCGCAGCGGGTGCGGTAGCTACCTATCAGCCCAGGAAAGAGCGCACGGCGTGGGAGAAGCATATCGTTGAAGACTGTCCGTGGCCCATGTCCATCGTCAAGTTCATCCGGACGTGCAACTGCCCGGTGCTGCCGGTCTATTTTGAAGGCGGATGCTCTGAGCGTTTCCATCGCCTGGGCAGGATCCACCCGATGCTGCGGACGGCAAACCTGGTCAATGAGACGATCAACAAGCAGGGCAAGCGTATCCCTATGCGCATCGGCAAGCCTGTTTCCGTTGCAGAGATGAACCGCTACGAGAAGCTCGAAGAACTCTACGGTTTCCTGCGCAACCGTATCTACGCGATGCAGGCTGAATTTGAGCCCGCCCAACAACTCGCACCGAGCCAGCAGCAGCCAGGCACTGAGTCCACAGTCCAGCTATCGAAACAAGATTCGATGCAGTTCGTAAGTTTCGGCAACGGCTATCCGAAGGCTATCCAGAGCCTGATTGTCTGGTTCTTCCAGCAGCACTATGCAGTTCCGGCCGATTGCGGGATTCCGGCACCACAGACAACGTTTACTCCTTACTACCGGAACGTCCGACCCGACCAGCTGCTCTCCAAAACCGAAACTGTCGAAGATTTCGACCGCCTGCTCCGGGAAATCTCGGACGAAGCTTACGGTCTGCCCGAACCGGTCAAGACACTCTTCAACCAAGGTGCCAAAGTCATCAGCTTCAACACGGCTTCCAACGGCGCGCTCGAAGCCTACATCTGCACACCCTGAGACGGAAGTCCTTTTCCGAACTGATTCGAACTATTTCCTGCCTATTTGCACGGACCTTTTTCGCTGCAACGGACGCATCAGACTATCAACGGTTTACGCAAGTTGATGGGGGTCAATCCCAAGGGGATCAGATTGCGTAAAAAACTGATAATCAATTGCGTCCGTTGCAGCGGAAAAAGGAACGCATGCGTTAAAGGTACGCATGCGTCCGTTGCAGCGAAAAAGAAGCACGCCTTAAGCCGCCCGTCCTTATTTCTTGATCGGATAGAGCCGCAGCAGCAGAAGGATCAGCAGGGCGATGGCGGCCGGGAACAGCGAGAAGATGGCCCAAATCATCCGCTGGACGGCCGGCTCATTTGTAATCGTAACAACAGTCTGGCCTGTGGCAGGATCTGTTCCGGATATGAAACCGGCAAAGCCCAGGAACAGCGCGACCAGTGCGCCGGAGATAGCCGAGCCAAACTTCTGCGCCATAGTGCCGGACGAGAAGATCAGACCCGTCGAAGACGTTCCGTTCTTCTCGGTGGCATAGTCGGCCACGTCAGCGTACATCGACCAGAGCAGCGGCGAATAAAGGCCGATGCCGACCGAAGTGAGGATGACCATCGCGACCATCACCCAGATGTATTTCGGGTCCATCGGGATGAAGAAGAAAGCGATCGAAGTCACAGCGCAAATGACAGCCGCCCAGGCGAAGGCCATCCGTTTGGAACCCACCCATTTCGTAAACCGCGGCGACAATCCGCCGAAGATCATGCAGGTCACCTCTCCGAAGGTCATGAACACCGTATAGTTGATGATCAGGCCTGATACGGTGACATCTCCGTGGAGACAGTACTCCAGCAGATAACCAGCCACGGCATAGCGGAACCCATTGAAAAAGTTGGTGCAGATACCGATGAGCGTCAGGTAGATCCAGGGTTTGTTGCGGAACAGGTCGCCGAAGGGCTTGAACGAGAACTTTTCAGCGCGTACGGGTTTGAGGCGTTCCTTCGTGAGCAAGCCGCAGGCAAGCGTACCCAGCGCGGCCAGACCGCCCAGCACGGCGCCCAACACGGCGTACTGGTGCGCTTCGCTACCCCCTACCAGCTTCTGCAGATAAGGGAACGAGAGCAGGGTCACGAAGCCCATGGCATAGGCGCCGACCATGCGGTATGAAGAGAACTGGTTCTTCTCGTTATCGTCGTCGGTCATCACGCCCAGCAGCGAGCCGTACGGCACGTTGACGGCCGTATAGACAACCATCATCATCAGATACATCGAGTAGGCATAAATCCGCTTCCCTACGGGGCCCAGATCGGGCGTATAAAGCAGCAGGGCGAAGACCAGGCCGAGCGGAATGGCACCGAAGATGAGCCAGGGGCGATACGTACCCCAACGCGATTGCGTGCGGTCGGCGAGCGCGCCCATCATCGGGTCGGTAATGACGTCGAACAGGCGGGCGACCAGCATCAGCGTTGCCGTATCGGCCACGGTAAGGCCGAAGATGTTGGTGAAAAACAAAGGGAATGCGATGGACATCACCTTCCAGGTAATACCGCCCGCTGCAGCATCGCCCAGGCCGTAACCGATTTTCTCAGAGAGTTTTGCCATAGATGGTTGTTATTATTTGTTGATTCAGGTTCCGGGGCAAGCCCGGAATGACGGCGCTTTAAGCGAATAGTTTCAGGATTTCAAGACACATACGTGAATTGTGATACGGGCATTTCCAAAAGCCTGCCTTAGGCTGGGTCAGGTCGGGTTTTCCGTCGGGGAGGATTGCCCAGTACCACTCCCCGCCTTCGCTGTCGACCAGGTGGTCGCGGATGTAGTTCCAGGCGTCCAGGGCACGGTCGGCCGCCGCATCGTCGCCGTGGTATTTCCACAACCACAGATTGCCGACGACCGTCTCGGCCTGCACCCACCACTGGCGGGAATCGTCAAACGTACCGTCAACCAGTTTCTCATAGCGCATCGAGCCATCCGGCATCAGCCCTTGGTTGCCAGCCTGGCCCATGGCCTTCGCAAACGGACGGACGCGCGAAACCACATCCAGATCCCGCGTAGCAAAGGCACATTCCAGCAGCAGCCAGGACGTCTCGATGTCATGGCCGTAGGAAACGGCGCCCGGGAGCACGCTCCAATCGCGCCGGAAATAGAGTTGCAGATGGCCGTCAGGTCCCATGATACGGGTGCACGTCAGGTCGAGGAGCCGCACGAGCGCCTCTTTCAGCGCCGGATCGGGCCACACTTGGTAGAGATTCGCATAAGCCTCCAGGATGTGGAGGTGCGAATTCATCGTCTTGTCAGCGTTGATGTCATGCGCCGAAAGAGACATATCTTCCAGTGGCGAAAAATCGCGCGCAAGCGCCTCGATATAACCGCCGTGCTCCCGGTCGGTGAAACGGTCTTCGACCACTTGGAACAAAGCAGCAGCCGCTGCCAGCACCTTCGCATCGCGTGTCACCTTGAAGAGCTCGCTGAGGCCATAGATAGCGAAGCCCTGGGCATAGAGTTGCTTCTTGTCGTCGAGCCGCTCCCCTTCCGCTGTCACACTCCAGTAAACGCCGCCGTTCGCCGGATCGCAAAAATGCGCCAGGAACCAGTCGGCAGCCCGACGGGCAGCCTGCAGGTAGGCAGGCTTGGGTGACATACCGTACGCGGCAGAGAATGCCCAAATGATGCGGGCGTTCAGAATGACGCCCCGCGGCGCATCCGGTTCGATTCTGCCGGAAGCATCCACCTCGCCATAGAACCCACCCCGTGGATCCTGCAACGAGAGCCAATACCGGAGAATCCCGTTCTCCAGCTCGTCAGCAACCTCATGAAACAATCTTTCGGATCTTATCATCTACTAACGTCATTGTTTATGAATCACTTCCTGCAGGTATTCCATCAAAAACCTTCGCTGCGCTCATCCCTCCCAGCTTCGCTGGGCCCCTCCCATGTCTGAGTTACTGGGGCGCTGCCCCAAACCCCGCCGTTGCGGCCTCCTATTCCAAATTGCTGGCGCTCGCGGCCTCCACTGGCGCCTGAAGGCGCTGGGCGTCTATGGGTTTTTGATGGAATACCTGCAGGAATGTGATTCATCTTCAAATATTCGGTTCGTTCCAGACTTTGGTTTCGGTACAGTTGACCTGAACACCCAGGCCGCCGATGGCAAGACGGAAGTCGCCTTTTTCAAGGCGCCAACGGCCGTCAGCACCGACGAAGGCCAGTTCGTTGGCGGGAAGTTCGAAGGTGACGACCTTCGACTCGCCGGGCTGGAGTTCGATCTTCTCGAAGCCGCGGAGACGCTTCACATCGGGAATCAGCGAAGCGACAAGGTCGGAGCTGTAAAGCAGTACGGCTTCCTTGCCGGCGCGGTCACCCGTGTTGGTGACCTTGACCGACACCTTCAGAACATCCCCGGCCTTGAACGAAATACGGTCAACATTCAAGTCGCTGTAGGCGAAGCTCGTATAGCTCAAGCCGTGGCCGAAAGGCCACTGGACGTCCATCACGGCGTCGTAGTTGTAGGAACCGGCCATCACTTCGCGGTGTTCCGAGACCTTGTAATCGTAGGTGTGCAGCGAATTGATGTGCTTCGGGTAAGTGAACGGCAACTTGCCCGAGAAGTTCTCGTCGCCGGCGAGCAGCGCCGCCAGGGCGTCGCCACCGTAGTTCGACGGCAGCATCACATCGACGACGGCTTTGGCCATCGGCTCGATATCGCCGATGATGCGCGGACGGCCCTCGTTGAGAACCAGGATGATGGGCTTGCCCGTAGCTGCCAGCGCCTTGACCAGGTCTTTCTGGTTGGCCGAAAGGTTCAGGTCGTCCATATTGCCCGGCGTCTCGCAGTAGGAGTTCTCACCGACGCAGCAGACGACCACGTCAGCCGCACGCGCTGCCGCGGCAGCCTTGGCGATGCCCGTTGCCTTGTCATACTGCCAGGCCATCGGAATCTCGATATACTCCACGCCCGGCACATAGGTCACGCGGGAGAAACGCTTCTGGACGGCTTCCAGAATGGTATTGTACTGCGGCACGAACTCGTCGGCAGCGCCCTGCCAGCGATACGACCATCCCCCGTTCAGTGCGCGGAGCGAGTTGGCGTTCGGCCCTGTGACGAGGATACGTTCCGTGCCTTTGAGCGGCAGGACACCTTCATTCTTGAGCAGGACCTCAGATTCGACGGCCGCAGCGTAAGACTCCTTGGCGAAACGTTCACACGCGAAATCGGGATAATCATATTCCCAGGTCGGGTTCTCGAACAGGCCCAGACGCACCTTCAAGCGCAGGACGCGCCGCACGGCATCATCGAGACGCGACATCGGAATGTCGCCTTTCTCGGCCAGATCCACGATCACGTTCACACATTCCGGATCGTAAGGATCCATGATCATATCGATACCGGCGTTGATGCCCATAGCCACAGCCTCCCGTTTGTCGGCAGCCACGTGGTCACGGGTGTAGAGATTGTCGATATCGGCCCAGTCGGTCACCAGCATGCCGTCCCAGCCCAGTTGCTCCTTCACCCAGCCGGTCAGCAGCAGCGTGTTGGCGTGCGTGGGAATGCCGTTGATGGAAGCAGAGTTCACCATCGCGGTCAGCGCACCGGCCTGGAAGCATTCCTTGAACGGACGGAAATACTTCTCACGCAGATCGTTCTCGGCGATGTAGGCCGGCGTGCGGTCCTTGCCGGAAAGCGGCACGCCGTACCCCATATAGTGCTTGATGCTCACAGCTGCTTTCTCGAGGCCGATGTGATTGGGATCGTCGCCCTGGATGGCAACGGTCTCGACGCGTGCCATCTCCGCCTGGAGATACGGGTCTTCGCCCCAACTCTCCCACTGACGCGGCCAGCGGGGATCACGGCCCAGGTCCATTACGGGCGAGAACACCCAGGGGCACTGGGCGGCGCGGGTCTCATAGGCCATCGCCTCGCCCATCATACGGGCATACTCCCGGTTGAAGGTGGCACCCAGGTTGATTTCCTGCGGATAGAGCGAACCTTCGATCAGATACGAGGCACCGTGGATCATGTCCAGGCCATAGATGCAGGGAATGCCCAGCAGTTCCATCGACTTGTCCTGGATCTGCCGGATCATGGCGGCGGTCTGTTCCCGCGTATGGGCGGCGTCGTGCATCACGTTGAGGATGGAACCCACCTTGTATTCTCCGATGATCTTGTCAAGTTTAGCCGGATCGAGGGCTTCGTGGGTATCGTCTTCCACGGTTACGATGGAGAGCTGGACCAACTGGCCCGCCTTCTCCTTGAGCGTCATATTCTTGAGGACCTTCTCGACTTTCGCTTCCACATCCTTGTCCTGCGGAATGGCGGGCGTGACAGCCTGTTTCGAAGCGCAGGCGCCAGCCAAAGCGACCATCAAGCCGATAACGGCGATACGGAATAATCTCTTCATGATAAATCTATTTGACAGTTTTCTTTTTGGAACGGTTCCGCCACAGGGCCGTCATCTCTTCCAGGGTCTTTCCCTTGGTCTCGGGCACCAGCCGCCAGACGAACAGAGCCGCAATCAAGCAGATGACGCCGTAGAGCGCATAGGCGAAGAAATGGCCGAAGCTGTCGCCCATCGCACCGAGCTTCATGTTGTACATCGGGACGAAAGTGCTCGACACGATGAAATTGAAAATCCACTGGAAAGCCACGGCCCAGGCCGTCGCCTGGCTGCGGATGGTGTTGGGGAAGATCTCGGAGATATAGACCCAGCAGATCGGCCCCCAGCTGAACATGAAGCTCGCGCTGTAGACCATGATGCTGATGACAGGCACCCAGGCGGGCAAGGTGACCACATTCGAGAGGGCAACGCCCAGTGCACCGAGCGCCATACCCAGCGAACCGGTGATCAGCAGCGGCTTACGGCCCAGTTTCTCCACGGTGAAGACGGCCACCAGCGTAAAGCTGATGTTGATGATGCCCATAATCACCGTAAAGAGCATGTTGTTGCTCACACCCATCGATTCGAAGATACGCGGGGCGAAATAGAGCACCGCGTTGATGCCGATCACCTGCTGGAACACGCTCAGCATGCAGCCGATGAAAATGACGATAAATCCGTAGGCGAAGAGCTTCTCGCGTTTTTCGACCACCGTCTCCCGGATCTCCTCCAGGATCGTATGGGCTTTCTCCTCGCCGTTGATGCGGGCCAGGATCCGGAAGGCGTCGTTGTCGAGACCCCGCATCACCAGGTGACGGGGCGACTCAGGCACCAGCAGGATGAGCAGTGCGAAAAGACCGGCGGGGAAAGCTTCGGAAACGAACATGTTGCGCCAACCCACGGTATTGGTCCATTCCAGAATCTGGGGATCGTTCTTGTGCGACTGGATGATCAGGAAATTCACGAAATACACCACCAGCTGTCCGAAGATGATGGCGAACTGGTTCCAGGAAACGAGCTTGCCGCGCTGGTTGGCCGGCGCCACCTCGGCGATATACATCGGGCAGATGGCCGAGGCCAGGCCCACGCCGATGCCGCCCACGATGCGGTAGAGGATGAAAGCCACCAGGACACCCCGGCTCGCCACCCCATGCGGGAAGATGAGAAATTCCGGGCAATACGATCCCAAAGCGCTCAGGAAGAAGAGGATACCGGCAATCAGAAGCGACTTCCGGCGGCCGATCCGCGAAGTCAGCAGACCGGACAGCAGCGCGCCGATCACACAACCGATCAGCGCGCTCGAAGTGGTGAAGCCGTGAAGGCCGTCGGTATACGTGAAATCAGCGGCAGACTGGAAAAAGGCCTGCAAGCCCTTCTCCGCGCCGGAAATCACAGCCGTGTCATAACCGAAGAGCAAGCCGCCCAGTACCGCGACCAGCACGATGCTGATCAGGTACCAGGGGCTGCCCTGTTGCTTATTCTGACTCATCGGCTACTTGCAATAGAGAGCGACGATGGTTTCGTAAAGCTCCTGTTTGCCGGAAATCTGCTTCGGCTCACCATTGGTCTTGGCATAGGCCACAAGGTCCTCGAGCGTCAGTCGGCCTTCTTCGTAATCCTTGCCCTTGCCACTGTCGAACGAAGCGTAGCGCTCCTTCACCATGGCCGGGATGCTGCTTTCTTCCATGATAGCGGCAGCGTTGACCAGGGCGCGCGCCATGGCGTCCATGGCACTAATGTGGGCGATGAAGATGTCTTCCGGATCGGTGGAATTGCGGCGCAGCTTGGCATCGAAATTCGAGCCGCCCGGCGCCAGACCGCCATTGCGGATGATCTGCAGCATCGCCTCGGTCAATTCATAGTTGTCGATCGGGAACTGGTCGGTATCCCAGCCATTCTGGGCATCTCCGCGGTTGGCGTCGATGCTGCCCAGCATGCCGTGGTCCACGGCGCAAGCCAGCTCATGCTCGAAGGTATGGCCCGCCAGCGTGGCGTGGTTCACCTCGATATTGACCTTGAAGTCCTTGTCCAGGCCGTGACGACGGAGGAATCCGATCACGGTCTCCGTATCCTGGTCGTACTGATGCTTGGTCGGTTCCATCGGTTTGGGTTCGATGAGGAAGGTACCCTTGAAGCCCTTGGCGCGGGCATAGTCGCGTGCGGCGACCAGCATCCGGCCGAGATGTTCCTTCTCACGCTGCATCTGGGTGTTGAGCAAGCTCATGTAACCTTCGCGGCCTCCCCAGAACACGTAGTTCTCACCACCCAGCTTGATGGTGGCGTCGATGGCGTTCTTGATCTGGACGGCGGCACGGGCCACCACGTCGAAGTCGGGGTTGGTAGCGGCACCGTTCATATAGCGCTTGTGGCCGAACACGTTGGCCGTACCCCAAAGGTTCTTGATACCCGTGGCTTTCATCTTCTCGAGCAGGTAATCGGTGACATCCTTCATCCGGGCCTCGTACTCGGCGATGTCGTCGGTATCCTCGACCAGGTCGATGTCGTGGAAGCAGAAGAACTCGATGCCGAGCTTCTGCATGATCTCGAAGCCGGCGTCAACTTTGGCGCGGGCACGGCAGTAAGGGCATTCGCCCTTGTCCCACTCGTAGGAGCGGGTCTGGCCGCCGAACTGGTCGCCGGAAGCCTGGCCGAGGGTATGCCACCAGGCCATGGCGAAGCGGAGCCAGTCCTTCATCTTCTTGCCCATCACGAGCCGGTCGGGTTGATAATAGTGGAATGCAAGCGGGTTCTTGCTCTCGGGTCCCTCGAAGGGGATCTTGCCGATGGTAGGGAAATACTCTTGAGACATGGTAGTATGATTTTAATTATAAATAAGATTTCCAACGTTCATACGCTGCGCGATATTCGTCGCAGCGTTCAGGTTCGACCACGGACAGGCGCGTCAGCGTGGAGAAAGCCTCTTCCGGCGTTTCGTACACGCCGGCGCCGATACCGGCTCCCCGGGCGGCGCCCACGGATCCATCGGTATCGTAGAGTTCGATCGTCGCGCCCGATGTCCCGGCGAGGGTCTGGCGGAAGATCGGCGAGAGGAACATGTTCGCCCGTCCGGCATGGATGCAGTCGATCTGAAGACCCATCTGCTGCATGATCTCGATGCCGTAGCAGAAGGAGAAGACGATGCCTTCCTGGGCTGCCCGCAGCAAATGCGCCCGGCCGTGACGGTTGAAATTCACGCCGTGGATACTGCAGCCCGTGTCGCGGTTCTCCAGCATCCGTTCCGCGCCATTGCCGAACGGCAGGATGGAGACGCCGTCGCTGCCGACAGGCACGCTTGCAGCCAGTTCGTTCATCTGGGCGTAGGACAGTCCTTCCGGTACGACATTGCGTCGCATCCAGGCATTCAGGATGCCGGTGCCATTGATGCACAGCAGCACGCCAAGGCGAGGATTGTCTGCCGTATGATTCACGTGGGCGAAAGGATTCACGCGTGATAGCGGGTCGTGCGCCACTTGTCCTATGACACCGTACACCACACCGGATGTGCCGGCCGTGGAGGCAATCTGGCCAGGGTTCAGCACACCGAGGCTCAGGGCATTGTTGGGCTGGTCGCCAGCACGATAGGTCACCGGCGTGCCTTCCTTGAGCCCCAGCTCACGGGCAGCGACACAAGTCAATACGCCCTGCTCGCCGAAGCTGGGCCGGATCTCAGGCAGGATGGACGGATCGAAGCCGAAACAGGACAGCAGCCGTTCGGAAGGCCGGTTCTCCACGAAATCCCAGAAGATGCCTTCGGAAAGTCCGCTGGCCGTCGTACAGACCGTTCCGGTCAGCCAGGCGGCCACGTATTCGCCTGGAAGCATCACTTTCCAGATGCGCTCAAACACATCCGGTTCGTTTTCCTTCACCCAGGCCAGTTTGGCAGCAGTGAAATTGCCCGGTGAATTGAGCAGATGCGTCAGGCACCATTCCTCCCCCAACGCTGTAAAAGCACGCTGTCCGTATGGGACAGCACGGGAGTCGCACCAGATGATGGAGGGACGCAGGACCTGCAGGTCCTTGTCAACGCAGACCAGACCGTGCATCTGGTAGGAGATGCCGATGGCCTTGATGTCCTGCCTGTCCACTTGCGGAGCCTGGCGCAGGACATCCTGCGTGGCCGACTTCAGATAGGAGATCCACTGCGCGGGATCCTGTTCGGCCCATCCGGGCTTGAGGGAACGGATGGGCGCCTCGGACTCCGGATAGAAGGCCGAAGCGACGCATTTTCCACTGGCAGCCTCGACCAGGGAGGCCTTTACGGACGAACTGCCGATATCGTAACCGAGTAAGTACATGGTTCTGCTATTAAGGTAACGGTTATGTTGCCGGGCTCGCCCGTACTCTGGATGAGCAATTGGGCAAGACCGTTGAAAGTTTCAAGGGTAAAAGTGCGGGCGTGCGGGTCTTCCGGCCTTTCCTTTCCCCGGAAAGCGGGATCGCCGTTCCCATAGCCCAGTATCCGGCCGGGACCGGCGACAGTCACCTGAACGGGCAGGCACGCTGTCGGAGCGAAACGACCCCTGGCATCCAGCACAGAGAGCTCCACTACGGCCAGATCGCGACCGTCCGCTGTAATCCGGGGACGGTCGATGTCCGCCCGCAAGGCAGCAGGTGCCCCGGCCGTATAGACTGTTTCTTCGCAGATCTTCTTCCCACCACGATAACCCACGGCACGCACACGCCCGGGCTGATAGACGGCTTCCCATTCCAAGTGTCCCAGCCTCGGCATCTTCTTGCGGCCCAGACTGCGTCCATTGACCCACAGGGCCACCTCGTCGCAATTGCTGTAAACCCAGACGGGGACCTTCTCCCCTTCGTGGCCTTCGAGGTTCCAGTGCGGCAGGATGTGGAGCACCGGCTGGTCGGTCCACCAGGATTGCAGGAAGAAAGCTTCATCTTTCGGAAAACCGCAATAGTCGAGAATGCCGAATTCCGAACCGGTTGCGGGGAATTTCAGCGGATTGGGCTCGCCCCGATAGTCGAATCCCGTCCAATAGAACAGGCCGGCGAGCCAGGGACGGGCATCGTAGAATTGCAGGCCTCGCTCGATGCAGTTGAGCAGGCTGTCGGGACCTTGCGGACCCCGGTTGATCGCGGCCATGCGGCCATTCTCCACATCGTCAAAATACACCCCGCGGGTGCCGCAGCCCGAGGTTTCCTCGGTACCCACGGCCACGCGGGCGGGATAATCAGCCCGGTGCTTGTCCACAGGGTTCTGCAGGATATAGTTGTAACCCGCCACGTCGCTTCCCTTGACAATCTCCGGGCCGCTGCTGGAGGCTACTACCACAGGACGCGTAGGATCGATCGTGTGGCAGAATTCCGTCATCGTGCGGGCAATCCTTTCGCCCTTCTCATTCCACTCAATCCCCCACTCTTCGTTGCCAATGCCCCACATGATGATGCAGGGATGATGCTTGTCCCGTTCGATCATCTTGCGCAGCGGCTCGAGCTGGGCATCGTTCGTACCCATCAGGCGCGTCTCCTCGAGGACATACATACCCAGGCTGTCGCAGATGTCGAGCAAGGCGGGTGAAACCGGATTATGGGAGGTACGGATGGCGTTGAAGCCGTATTTCTTGAGCTGCTTGATGCGCCAGACCCACAGGGCGTCGGGAATCGCAGCGCCCACGCCCGCGGCGTCCTGGTGGACGTTCGCACCGCGGATGCGGATCGGTTTCCCGTCCACCAGAATCCCGCGGTCGGGATCGAGTGTGATGACGGGAAGCGGCAGCTGCGGCTTTTCAGGTTCCGGACCAACAGTCAGCCAGACATGCCGATAGATGCCCGCCCCCTCATAGAACCATCCTTCCTCAAAGGTGGCATCGACTCGGACGGTCACGATGTTGTCAGCACCGTAATTCAGATATTCTGCGATATTGTAACTTGCTGTAGCGTAACCGCTCTCCTCTCCGCCCAGCCAGAATCCGTTCACCCAGATGTCAGAGTCGCGGAATATGCCGTCGAAGCGGAGCGACACGGGCTGGCCGAGCGCTTCGGCCGGGACGGTGAAATGCTTGCGGTACCAGCCCACACTGGTCTCGGGCCACTGCCAGCCCACCGTCTTATAGCCGTGGCTGTGCGAGGCTTCTGCCGCATAAGGAAGGTCCACCACCCAGTCGTGGGGCAGCTGTACCTCCTTCCAGGCCGAATCGTCAAAGTCCATGGCATAAGGGCCCTTGTTGTGGATGGACGCTGCCTTCGTGAAATAATTGAAATATTCCGTACCCCGCCCGAAATCCTTCTCGGGAGAGGAGGCGTTGCCGAAGGCGAACTTCCAGCCGTCGTCGAACAGCATTTCCTGGGCGGACAGCCACAAGGGAAGTGACAGGCACAAAAGGATGGTGAGGATTCTGCGCATAGCTAGCGGATCGTCGTAAAGAACAGTTCTCCGTTATAGTTCGTATAATCATCCGCTGCATCCGGATCGTAACCGTGCGGCTTGTTGGGATCCACGACCACGATGCGGAAGCGCCGGTTCTCCAGCATGCCGGGGAAACTGCCCTGGCGCGGGGAGAAGGTGAGTTCACGCTCCGCGTCGTTCCAGGAGATAGAGATGATGGAATAGGCACCGCGCTCATAGGCATAGGATTCGCCGTCATCCTCATAAAGGTCGAAATGGGCGTCGGCACCTGCATAGATGTAGAGGCAGATGTCATCGTCCGGCTTCTGGCCCGTCCACTCGATCTCAGGACCGAAGGGAATGATGGACCCGGCACGCACGAAGAGCGGCATCCGCTCGTAGGGCGCGGGGATCGAGCGGCTGCGGCCGCCCGCGAAGTATTCACCCGTATAGAAATCATACCATCCGCCTTCCGGGAAATAGACGCTGCGGCTGCGGGCCTTGTATTCGCTCACCGGGCAGGCCATCAGCGCCGGACCGAACATCCACTGGTCGGAGAGGTCGCGCACGGCCGGATCGTCCGGGAAATCCATCGGAAGGCCGCGCATGATCGTATAGTCGTTGAGATAGACAGCGCCCGCCATCGAATAGAGATACGGCATCAGCCGGTAGCGGAGCTGCATATACCAAAGGATGCTTTCGTAGGCCTTGGACCCGGCGGGTGCGATGTTCCAGAGTTCGCGGCGGGGCCACTGGCCGTGGGTGCGGAACAGGGGCACGAAGGTGCCGAACTGGTGCCAGCGCGTCTGCAGTTCCCGCCACTCGTCGAGGTTGGCCGGATTGTAGAACTTGCTCATCACCGAGAAGCCGCCGATGTCCATTCCCCAGAACGGGATGCCGCTCATCGAGAAGTCCAGGCCGGCGGCCATCTGGATCCGCATGTCGGTCCAGGAAGTGCCGATGTCACCGCTCCAGGTGGCGGTGCTGTAGCGCTGCTCGCCCAGGAAACCGCTGCGTGTGAGCAGGAAAACACGCCTGTCGGGCTCCAGGCCACGCTGTCCGTTGTAAATGGCATCTGCGTTGACGATGGAATAGGCATTCAGGTATTCGGTCGAAGGGCCGAGGGCCGTCGGCGTCGTGAGCCATTTCAGATAGTCCATCGGCAGGCAGTCGCGCAGGTTCGGTTCGCTGGCGTCCATCCACCAGGCGTCGATCTTGCGGCCGTAGCGGGTGTAGAGGTTTTCGTCGATCTGGCGCCAGAACATGGCCCGGCCGCCTTCGGCGTAGGCGTCGTAGAAGGTCTGCTTGTGACCCAGCCAGTCCACGAGGCCGGTATCCTCGGCGTGCGTGTAAGCATAGCCGGCGGCCTTGAGTTCCTTGTAATTATCCGTATTGGTGTAGAATTTCGGCCAGACACTGATCATCAGCCGGCCGTGCATCGCATGCACGTCGTCCATCATCTTTTCAGGATCCGGATAACGCGTCTCGTCGAACTCGTGGCTGCCCCACTGGTCCTCTTTCCAGTACTGCCAGTCCTGGACGATGTTGTCCACGGGGATGTGCCTCTTACGGAACTCGGCCAGCGTTTCCACCAGTTCATCCTGCGTCGAATAGCGCTCGCGGCTCTGCCAGAAACCCATCACCCATTTGGGCATCACAGGCGCTTTGCCGGTCAGCTTGCGGTAGTGGCTGATAACCTCGTCGTAGGTCTCACCCGTCATGAAATAAAAGTCCGCCTGCGGCTCGAATTCCGACCAGAAACTCACGAGCGATTCTTCTTCAGGCGTCTGGGGCGGAGCCACGCGCAAGCCGATGTACGATACATCACCGTCAGGTTCCCATTCGATGCGGACGGGCGTCTTCACGCCTTCCTCCAGATGAACCGTAAACTTGTAGCTGTTGGGGTTCCAGGCCGGACGCCAGCGGCGCGACATCATCTCCTGTCCGCCGACCGTCGTCGTCTGGAAACCGGCATAATACTGGCTGAAATGGTAGTCTGCCGTCTTGGGTGCTTCCAGGAAGCCTTCATACACGACTTTTGCGCCGCTGAGCGGGATTTCAGGCAAAAGCTTGACGGCGACCTCATTTTCATAGAAGAGACTGTCTTCACGCTGCACCACAAGTGCTCCCTTGGCCGGTTTATAGGTGCCGGTCAGCGCGCCTTCCACACCCTCCTTGTCGTAAATCTTCAACAGTTCACCCAATTGCTTGTAGGGCTCGGGATTGCCCCAGCGGCTGAGCGAATAGGCGTCGAACATCAAACCGTAGCCGCCCGTAGAGACGACCATCGGCACGCTCACCTTGGTGTTGTACTGGTAGAGTTCCTCGCTGCGGCCCCTATGGTCGAACTCGCCGGCCTGATGCTGTCCCAGACCGTAGAAAGAATCGTCCGGATCGGGCTCAAAAGCCGTGCGGACCGACCAGGCCTTCTTGCCTTCGACCTCAATGGGCGTGAAGGCGAAACAACCTTCCGAAAGGAGCGGCGTCCCGTCACCCTTGAAAAGGTTCACGGTGCCGGAAGCCTTATAGACCTCCACGATGAGACTGTCGGTCGCCAGCCTAACCTTGCCGCCGGCTTCGGTCACTTCGAAATCCCGGCAGCCCTGCTGGGGCAGCACGGCCAGGCTTTTCCGGTCAGAAAAACGGCCGTCCGGAACAGCGGACACGTGAACGATGGCGGGCGTGACAACCTGCAGCCGGATGGTCATATCCGTGCACGGTATCGTTACTTTGTCGCCTTTGACGGTATAGGCTTTCTGGCAAGATACCAGCAGCAGGGGAATCAGTAAGAGGAAGAGCGTTTTTTTCATGTTCGGAATGTTTCAGTTTCAGGTTTAGAGGGGCCAGTCATCACTGCGGAATGGAGGGACAGGGATACCGTATGAGGTCTGCAGGTCGGCACCCATCCAGTTGCGGTAGCTGTAACGCACCGCGACGGGAGCAGGAACTTCGGCACAGCGCACATAGACGGTCTGGCCGTCCCAATCCACCTCTGCCTCAGCCAGATGGAACACGCGGTCTTCACCGGCGAGTTCAAATCCGGTGATTCCGCGCGAGCTGATCGACTGCAGGTTCGACCAGACATTGTTGAAAAGGATCTTGACCCGTCCGTCTTCGAGGTAGTCGATCGACTTGGGCGTCGGATAATCTACCGTCATGCCGACAGGCATCCCATAGGCGGAGCTGAGTGCACGGAGCGCCATCATGTCGGCCACTTCCTGTTTGCGCGGGGGATGGATCGTCACTTCATTGCCCAGGGTCTCGAGACAGACGGCGTAGGTTTTGGCAATCAGTTCCTGCGTATGCATCTGCGTCTCCACGAACTTGGGACGCCATCTTCCGTCGGCTGTGCCATGGTCGTAAGGTGCCAGCAGGGCATAGATGAACGGTAGGTCTCCCCTTCCCCAGGCATCACGCCAAAGCCGGACCATCGAGGCCTGCAGCAAATCGTAGCAGTCCTGACCGATGTTGGAACAACCCTGGTACCAGAGGAATCCCTTGGCGGCATAGCCGGCGAGAGGCGCCATGCGACCGTTCCAGCAGGTCGCTACGCCGTTGGGATACAGGCCCGCCGTTTCATGCAGTTCCCGGATCATGGCCAGGTCCGCCTCGGAGATTCCGGCGTTTTCCACCGCTTCCATCGTCATCCAGGGCTCGATACGGCTGCCGCCCCAGGCATTGACGATGATGCCCACGGGGACACCCAGGTTGCGGGTAAGCCGCTTGGCGAACAGATAAGCCACAGCCGAAGTCTTGGAATAGACCTCCGGGACCGTATATTCCCAAACGTTTTCAACGTCGCGCTGCACCACGTGCGTGGTGTCGGACTTGACATCGAACAGACGGATGCGGGAAGCGTATTCAGCCGCCTCCAGCAGGTTGTCCCGGAATCCGTCGATCTGCTGGAAGCCGAAGCCGCGCATGGGCATTTCCATATTCGACTGGCCGCTGCAGACCCACACTTCCCCGAGCATCACGTCGGACACGGTCAGGGATTCTTTTCCGCAGCTGACCTTAAGGGTATAAGGACCGCCGGCTTCGCCGGTGGAGAGCGTTACGCGCCAGGATCCGTCGTCGGCAATCCGGGTCTTCACCACCAGGCCGTCCCAGGATCCTTCCACGGCGACGGTCTTGCCGGGTTCTCCCCAACCCCAGACGGGGGCTGCGGTCTCGCGCTGGAGGACCATATGGTCGGAAAACAGGTGGGCAAGCTGCAAGGGCTCCGCCCGGAGCAGGAAGGCCGCCGGAAGCAGCCAGGCCAAAAGCAGGAGTTTCTTCATCGTATATTTCTGTCAATAAGTTCATTCAAAGTCTTGACGGAAAGGCCTGTGCGCAAGCCGTCGGGGGCGGTGTGCAGGCAGTAGTCCACCAGCCGGTCCACCGTTGATGTGGCGACGTGGAGCCGGGTATCGGACGAAGCGTAATAGATGAACACCTTCCCGTCCGGATCGCAGATCCAACCGTTGGAGAAAAGGACGTTCATCACGTCGCCCACATATTCTCCGCCCTCAGGCGCCATGAAGAAGCCGGCGGGTTCGGCAATCACGCGCGTCGGATCATCCAGTGCCGTCATGTAGAGATACAGGACATAACGCAGGCCGGAGGCACAGCCTCGGACTCCATGGGCCAGGTGCAGCCAACCCTGCGGCGTCTTGATGGGGTGCGGCCCCTCCCCGTTCTTGCATTCCTTGATGGTATGGTAGCAGCGACGGCTGAGCGTCTTCTCGCCTTCAACGAAGGCGTGTTCCATGCTGTCGACCAGCGCCCAACCGATGCCGGCGCCGCCGCCGGCATCGATGAAACCGTCCTGCGGGCGCGTATAGAGCGCATATTTCCCGTCCACGAACTCGGGATGCAGCACCACGTTGCGTTGCTGGCTCTTCGATACGATGTCGGGCAGACGCTCCCAGGTGACCAGGTCGTGCGTGCGGGCTACGCCGGCGGCGGCCACGGCGGCCGACAGGTCGTCGGGCCGGGCGGGATCTTTGCGCTCCACGCAGAAAATGCCGTAGATCCAGCCGTCTTCATGCGCGGTCAGCCGCATGTCGTAGATATTGGTGGCGGGTTCACCATATTCAGGCATCGTCACGGGACGGGGCCAGAAGCGGAAATTGTCAACACCGTTGGGGCTCTCCGCCACTGCGAAGAAGGATTTGCGGTCCGCCCCTTCAACCCGGGCGACCAGCACATATTTTCCATTCCACTTGATCGCACCGGCATTGAACACGGCGTGGATGCCGAAGCGCTCCAGCAAGTAGGGATTCGTATCCGGATGCAGGTCGTAGCGCCACTCCAGAGGAGCATGCTCCGCCGTCAGCACCGGATTCGCATATCTTTCATAAACACCGTTCCCTTCGACGGGAACATTCTTCCGTTCAATCAGCTCCTGGTGCGTCTTCCGCAGCCGGGAAAGTCTCTTTTCG